>Ga0181351_1000267_pt1 | contig 14453 bp, 13 predicted proteins | sample Su13VDMM15SD_FD_170485 | JGI IMG/M metagenome (GOLD analysis project Ga0181351, IMG submission 170485) | Freshwater viral communities from Lake Michigan, USA - Su13.VD.MM15.S.D | ecosystem: Environmental > Aquatic > Freshwater > Lake | place: USA: Michigan | collected 2013-07-16 | reverse complement strand
AAATATACCTAAATTTATTGTTAATTTAGAAAGAAGACCTGACCGATTAGAACACATCAAAAAAGAGATGGAATATATCGGTTGGGATTATGAAATATTTAAAGCGGTTGATTTAAATAATCATGGGGGGTGTACATTATCCCATGTAGAAATATTAAAAATTGCTAAAGAAAGAGGTTATGAATCAGTAATGGTTATTGAGGATGATTGTACATTCTTACCATATTCAAAAGATTTGATTAATAAAATTGAAACCGAAACAGGTGAATTTGAATTTGGGATTATTAATCTTGCTCCCACTTTAAATAGACCTGTTAATCGTAGTGAGGAATTACCGTTATTTTTAGACATAACAAATCTTCCACCAAAAAAAGAACACGAACGAGGGATATTTGCAACTAATATGATATTATATCATAACTCAATTTATGATAATGTTATTGAAATGGAGAAACCTGAAATTTTAGGGTATTATGCTATTGATGATTATATCTATCAATTTATTTTACCAATCAAACAAAGTTATTCACCAATATTACCAATCGCCCCTCAAATGAGCAGTTGGTCCGATGTATCTCAGGGCCAGTATAATAATTTTTATACTCAAACTTATAATTGGAATGGGTATAGTCCTTGTAAAATACCTTCGGAATATTTAAACGGGACATTAACACAAGATTTAAAAAACAATAAAGAACACAAACAATTTACATATGTCAGTTAAAGTTAAATTTATTACATCAATTTATAGTGATTTATATGGTACAGAATTTGGAGGTAGAATGAGTAGGGGAGGACACTATAGTTATAGTTTACTTTCTTTATTAAAAATGACCGACGCAGATTTTTTATGCTATACCTCAGATAGAGAAATAGAACCATTAAAACAATTTTTTTATGAGACCCATTCAATATCTCCTGAAAAATTAAAATTTGAAATTTTTGATATTTCCAAAACAAAATTCCAACATTTAATTGAAGAATATAAAGATGTTGAAATGACTAAAAGGTCTGATAGATGTGTTGAAATTCAATACTCTAAATTTCATTGGTGGTGGAATGAAGATAAGTCCTACGATTATTATTATTGGATTGACGCAGGATTATCTCATTGTGGGTTAGTACCTAACAAATATTTAAGTGGAACTCATCCTGAACAAAGATATTATGAATGTAGTTTATTTAATAATGATTTCTTACATAATATGATTGAAGACACTGGTGATAAATTCTTAATTATTGGTAAAGATAACGATAGAAACTTTTGGTCTCAAACTTTAGACCCAAAATGGTACACAGAGTATGATAGGTCTCTTCATATTATAGGAGGATTGTTTGGTGGTCATAGAGATAAATGGGATAAAATAGTTAATATGTTTGAAGACTATGCGGAAAAAACTATTGTTGATGCAAAAAATTTACATCACGAAGAACCAATTATGACTTTGATGTATTTTAACCATAAAGAATTATTTGAAAGAAAACATTTTGATATTTGGTGGTGTAGAGATAATGCTCCTGCAGGTGTAACAGATGAAATGTTCACATTAAATAAAAGTTTTTTTAGAATTTTAGAAGAATTAAATAGAATATATGAGTAATATAACATTAGTAACCGGTATTTGGGATATCGGAAGAGGAAACTTAACAGAGGGATGGAGTAGACCATTCCAACACTATTTAGATAAATTTGAAAAATTATTAGAGGTTGAGGAAAACCTTATAGTTTTTGGTGATGAAGAATTAAAAGAATTTGTTTTTCAAAGAAGAAAACAAGAAAATACCCAATTTATTCTTAGACCTTTGAGTTGGTTTACTGATTCAGAGTTTTTTCCATTGATTCAAAATATTAGAACTAACCCTGAATGGTATAATCAGGTTGGTTGGTTATCAGAGTCAACTCAAGCAAAATTAGATAATTACAATCCTTTGGTGATGTCTAAAGTTTTTTTATTAAATGATGCCAGAATTATGGACCAATTTAATTCAGAATATATGTTTTGGATTGATGGTGGGCTAACAAATACGGTACACCCAGGATATTTTACACATGATAAAGTTTTAGATAAATTATCTAAATACGTTTCTAAATTTTCATTCATTAGTTTTCCATACGGTGCTGAAACTGAAATACATGGATTTAATTATTCAAAATTAAATGAATATGCTGGTGATAAAGTAACCAAAGTTTCTCGAGGAGGGTTTTTTGGTGGACCAACACATACAATATCGGATATTAATGGAATTTATTATGGTTTATTAAAATCTACATTACAAGATGGGTATATGGGTACTGAAGAATCAATCTTTAGTATTATGTCATATAAACATTCTGATTTGATTAACTATTTTGAGATAGAATCAAACGGATTAATTGGTGGGTTTTTTGAAAGTTTAAAAAATGATGAACTTAAAGTAAAAAATGAAAATGGTGTTAAACAAATTAATTCATTGGACACAAGTAAGGTTGGGTTATATGTTATTACATTCAACAGTCCAAAACAATTTAGAACTCTTATTGATTCTATGTTGGCGTATGATGGAGATTACATATTAAAAACCAAAAAGTTTTTATTAGATAACTCTTCTGATTTATCAACCACAGAAGAATACTTAAAAATTTGTGAAGAATTTGGGTTTGAACATATTAAAAAAGATAATTTAGGGATATGTGGTGGAAGACAATGGATTGCAGAACATTTCAATGAGACAGATTTAGATTATTATTTATTTTTTGAAGATGATATGTTTTTCTATCCAAATGAAGGGTCGGTTTGTAGAAATGGATTTAATAGGTATGTTCCAAATTTATATTCAAAATCTTTAGAAATTATGAAAAAAGAAAACTTTGATTTCTTAAAGATGAATTATTCAGAGTTTTACGGTGATAATGGAACCCAATGGGCGTGGTACAATGTACCTCAATCAGTTAGAGATGAATTTTGGCCAGGTAAACCAAGACTTCCTGAAATGGGACTTGACCCTAACGCGCCAAAAAGTAAATTTAGTGCAGTATTATCACACAAAAGTATTCCATATGCCGTTGGTGAAGTTTATTATTGTAATTGGCCTCAAATTGTTAGTAGACCAGGTAACAAAAAAATGTTTTTAGATACAACATGGGGTCACCCATTTGAACAAACTTGGATGAGTCATATGTATCAATTGGTTAAAAAAGATGAGTTATATCCAGGTTTATTACTTATGACACCAACAGAACATGATAGATTTGAACATTATAGTAGGGAGTTGAGAAAAGAATCATAACAGTATATTTATTGTTATGGAATTTTATATTAAAAAGAACGCAACATTACCTGTATTAAAAATGCAGGTAGTTAAAGATGGTAGAGCCGGTTATTTGCAATTAATGCAAGACTTAGAGGTCTCTACTATTTTTTTTACTATGATTGATGAGGGAACAGGGATTCCTAAAATTGTTTCTGCACCTGCGGAAATAGTTAATTTAATTTTACCTGAAGGTTCTGACCCCGAATATTATATTTATTTTAAATTTACAGAAAGAGATACTAACACACCGGGTAGATATGTGGGTCAATTTTTAATTAAAAATGACGAAGGAAATTTAATTCTTCCGATTAGGGAAGAACTTTATATCAATATACAAGATAGTTTTATTTCAGAAACCGCTTGTTGTTAACTTATGAAATTAACTAATTTATTAACAAAGATAATTTTAGAGGAAGTAGGTACTACTATTCCTGTTACTAAATTTGTAACCGATGGTTATTTAATAACACTTAACGCCAGTAAACATCAGTGGAGAGATAGACAAGGAAGTAAATCTCTTGAAGAGATTGTCGACATTTATGAGTACAACTTTATAAAAAATCCCAAATATTATGAAAGAGTTGGTGTCCCAAATAGATTAATTAAAAATGTGTTCATCAATGATTTTTATATCATTAAAAAAAGAATGTCAAATTTAAGTTTGAATAATTCTAACAATTCAATTGTTTTTATAAAAGAAGTTGGGGATGAATTAGATTTACCTCAGTATATGAATTATATTGAATTTTTATTATTCACGGAAGATTTAATAAACTATACTATAGTTACTTCAGTATTTTCAGAGAATGGTGACTACCTAAAAACTTTTGGAAAAACTAAAAGTAGTCCAAGATTTTTCTTGTAGGTTTAAAATAAATTGTTATCTTTGTACTCAATAACAACAACCACTAACACTCACAGAAATCATGACAACAATTACCTTCACAATGCAAGAAATATGGGCGGCATCAAGACCATCAATTCAAAAAAGTAAAAAGACTTACAACAGAAAACCAAAACATAACAAAAACAAATATTAATGAATAACCCAACATGAAAATGTTGGGTTATTTAGTTAATCTAATTTGACTAACCATTTTAATTTTCTATATTTGCTTACAATGAGTAAGGTAAACTTCACAATGACGTGATTGCCAATAAACCGCTCGTATATGATATATGTTTACAGACCAATACATTGAGTCGTTTCTACATGGAAATGACCCAGAAGAATTTATAGTCGCCATTGAGTACGACTATCGAGAGAATTGCATTTACAAAATTAAAGAGATTCCTGGTAAAGGAAAAGAAATCCGTAAAGACACATTTACCCCATTTGCTTGGGTAGGTGACTTACGTCAAATTAATTTTTATAACGGCTCCAAAGCCGCTCAAAAAGAGGCCATGACTAAACATGGTATTATGATTGATAAGTTAGAAACCCATGGTAATGAAAGATTACAAAAGGGTATGACTTTCATGGTTAAATCACTAAAAGGTTACAGAGAACTTATCCAATTCTTTAGAGAAGGTGGTTGTGACCCATGGGGTGATAAGACCAAAGACAAAGTAATAATTCTACCTCCTGTAGAACAATATTTAATATCCAAAGAAAAAAGATTATTCAAAGGATTTGAGAATTACGAAGAAGTAACCCGAATGGTTTATGACTTGGAGACGACTGCCCTTGAGCCTCAAGACGGTCGTATCTTCATGATTGGAATTAAAACCAATAAAGGTTATCATAGAGTTATTGAATGTGTGGATGAATCTGAAGAGAGAAATGCTATCATTGAGTTTTTTAAAGTAATTAACGAACTTAAACCAAGTATTATTGGGGGATATAATTCCGCAAACTTTGACTGGCATTGGATATTTGAAAGATGTAGAATATTAGGTATTGACCCAAAAAAGATTTGTAAGTCATTACATCCTGACCATTCATTCACAAGAAAAGATAGTATGTTGAAATTGGCCAATGAGGTTGAGTCTTATACTCAAACTTCTATTTGGGGTTACAATGTTATTGATATAATTCACGCTGTTCGTAGAGCACAAGCAATTAACTCAAGTATTAAGGCTGCGGGTTTGAAATACATCACCCAATACATTAATGCTGAGGCCCCTGACCGAGTGTATATTGACCATTTAGATATTGGTCCATTCTACTCAAAGAAAGAAGACTTTTGGTTAAATATTCAAAACGGTAAGTATAAAAAAGTTGGTGTTGATTCTAAAATTGATTCAGTTTGTGAGAAACGAAGTGATATCTACAATAAAATAACAGGTGATAAGTTAGTCGAGATGTATCTTGACGATGACTTAGATGAAACTCTTAAAGTTGACCAAGAGTTCAACCAAGGTTCATTCTTGTTGGCAGCAATGATTCCAACAACATATGAAAGAGTTTCAACAATGGGTACCGCAACATTATGGAAAATGTTAATGTTAGCATGGTCTTATAAACATGGATTGGCGATACCTGCCAAAGAATCAAAGACTGACTTCGTAGGAGGTCTTTCTCGACTACTTAAAGTTGGTTATAGTAAGAATGTACTTAAACTCGATTTCTCGTCCCTATATCCTTCTATTCAGTTGGTACATGACGTATTTCCTGATTGTGATGTCACGGGAGCAATGAAAGGGATGTTAAGTTATTTCCGTAATACTCGTATTAAGTACAAACAACTTGCCGAAGAATATTATAATATTGACCGTAATAAATCTGAATCGTATGGTAATAAACAATTACCGATTAAGATTTTCATTAACTCAATGTTTGGTGCGTTGTCAGCTCCTCAGGTTTATGCTTGGGGTGATATGTACATGGGAGAACAGATTACCTGTACGGGTAGACAATATCTTCGTCAGATGATTAGATTCTTTATGACCAAAGGATATGTCCCATTGGTTATGGATACGGACGGTGTGAACTTTTCAACTCCTGATGATGCAAAAGACCGAGTTTATGTTGGTCGTGGATTGAATTGGAAAGTCAAAGAGGGTAAGGAGTATTATGGACCTGAAGCCGATGTTGCGGAGTATAATGATATTTTCATGAGAGGTGAGATGGCTCTTGACACTGATGGTGTTTGGCCGTCAACCATTAATTTGGCTCGTAAAAACTATGCAGTTATGGATTCTAAGGGTAAGATTAAATTAACAGGTAATAGTATTAAATCTAAAAAATTACCATTATACATTGAGGCGTTTTTAGATAAAAGTATTAAGATGTTATTAGAAGGCGATGGTAAAGCATTCGTTGAATATTACTATGAGTATCTTCAAACCATTTATGACAAAAAGATTCCATTATCTAAAATTGCTCAAAGAGCTAGAGTTAAGTTAAGTCTTGATGATTATAAAAAAAGGTTAACAACAAAAACTAAGGCAGGTAATAGTATGAGCAGAATGGCTCATATGGAATTGGCATTACAAAATAATCTAAATGTTAGTTTAGGTGATGTTATTATGTATGTTAACAATGGAACAAAATCGTCACAAGGGGATGTGCAAAAGATGACGGTAAAACAAATTAAAGATGCAAACGCTTTTAATTTGTTTAACGACCCAAAATCAAAATCAATCACTGATGGTGTTATGATTAATTGTTACATGTTAGATAAAGACATTTTGGATAACAATCCTGATTTAACAGGTGATTATAATGTTCCAAGAGCAATTGCGACATTTAATAAAAAACTTGAACCATTAATGGTTGTTTTTAAAGATGAAGTTAGAAATGGATTAATTGTTAATACCCCTGAGGAAAGAGGTATTTTTACAACGGCACAATGTGAATTAATCAATGGTTATCCATTAGGTAATGGAGACCAAGATAGTTTGGAAGAAGTTATGACATTATCAGATGGTGAATTATCTTATTGGGAAAAAAGAGGTCTTAATTCTGATTATATGTATGAGTTAGCGGAAGAAGGGTGGGAAGAAAAATTATGATTGTTTCAAACCATCGGAACTTAAAATATACCAGTTACCTCCAACAAATCTAAATTCAATACAAGCGTATCTTTCTGCAACTATTTCATCATAGTCCTCATCGATTTTACCGGTGTCAGGTATGATTGTAAGTCTTGTCATTGATTTTACTACCACATGGTCTGTTGTTTTTGAGTCTAAAATAACTGTTGAATCAGAAACTCCCCTAACAACTATACAAGATTCACCATTAGTTTGGTAATTTGTTTCAGAAACTATTGAAATTTCTGATGTATCTATAACTAAACCATTAATGATTTTTCTTGAGGGTATTGTTTTTATAATTGCCATAAATTTAAATTACATATATTTGACGAGGCATTGCTCTAAACTTCATTTGTTTATTTAAGTTTTCTGCGATTAATGCTTCTCTTTCCATTACTTTATCGGGTCTCATTCTTGTTAACCATCCTTCGGCGCCTGTTAATTCTTCTATTAGTTTAGATTTTTCATCTTTAGCCTCAGTTAGTAAACTTTGGTAATCCATCGTAATTTCAGAATCAGGTGTCTTTAAATTCCCACTATATTTACCTCTAACTCTTGCCAAAGTTTCTTTACAATATGCGGTAAACCATCTTCTCACCCATTGTTGACCAGGAACATTTAAATCTTCCCAAGACAATTCTTCGATTGGTACATCTGTTGGTAGTTTAATAATATCAGGGTTATTTTTTAAACAATCAGCTCTACTATCAGGTTCAACATCATAATACCAATACCATACGGCTTTACCCACGTATTGACTATAACTTGACCAATTAAATTTACCACCAGGAGTATTCATCAAGTGAATTAATTTTTTACCGTCAGGCAATCCTGTTATTCTATATGTCATTGAACCTCCTAAAATTCTGTTAAGAATGTTTGATTCTTGCATTCTGATTAAGTAATCAAAACCTGACATCATAAAATAAGAACCTTGATTACCCATTTGAGCAAATCCTGCTTGGTCGGCACCTAAACCGATACCACCAAAACCACCACCCATACCACCTATTCCAAATGCGGTCCAAGGTTGGTCACTAAACCAAAGTAATTCATTAACCTCCCTACCTGCGGGGATTTCATAAGTTTGTTGGTTTTTTTCAAGAACAAAATAATCTTTTTTCAAAACCCAAGGACCCTCAGTTTGTAATCCAACAATTTTAGAATACGAATAACTAAATTGTTGTTCAAAATCCATAGTTCTCGTAACTAAGGCTCTTGCAACTGACCTTTCATTCATATTTAAATTCACAAGATTAACCCATTGTGAATCGATTAACCATTGAAGGATGTACTCTTCGTAATCTCCAAGGGCTAATTCCATTAATGAATCCATCATCTCGTCTTCAAGTTCAACACTTCTTAGTGGTGCACCTAACTGATGTTTAATTCTTGTATAAATTTTACTTCTTTCTGGTTCCGGTATTACTGCCATATCAATAAATATATTAGTTATTCTATTTCGTGAATTAATGACGAATCATTAAACTCATATTGGTTATGAGCTTTTGTTGGTTTATTATCAAAAATCAAAATTTTATTTGTTTTTGTATTAATAAATATCATCCAATCCACACTATATGGTTGTACATTACCTGTATCTTTAAGTGTAATTGTATTACCTTTTTTAGTGATTGATGAATATGGTTTAACTTGTGTTCTATATCTTTTACCGTCTAAAGTGATTGCCAAATCTTCCCCTTTAAACGCGTCAATTTTTTGTCCATGACCCCCAAGTTTTTCAAGTTTTGCGGAATCTCCAAAATATTTTTTAAATTTATCCAATACCTCATCTTCAGACTTTTGTCCTCTATCCCATAGTTTTTTTAATACTTTAATAATATTAATAAATTCTTCGTTATTTTTTGTGAATATTTTTGTTTTAAAATGATTTAAGGCTTTAACCAATCGGTTAATTTCTGTGATTGTCCTGTTTTCTTTTTTAGAAAAATCAAATTTCTTTTCAGGTTTACCTAATTTCTCAATCTGAGTATTGATTGCTCTAGTTAACAAACAAAATGTATTGAAGTTTGTGTTTAAATTATTAAGGATTGACCTTCCTTCTTTAGATTCTAATCCGTAAAACCCTGACATTTCTTTATCGGTACTTTCAACCCAAAATTGATTGAATACTTGTTTTAATGAATCAGTTACTCCATCTTGATATATTTTTTTAATTTTTGGATTATTAATCAATTCTTTATAAAATTGAACTTCTTTAAAATCACAGAATTTTGCGTCTTTAGATTCGGTTATTAATTTCTCAAGTTTAACAGATTCCATTAGTTTTGTTTCTGTTTTCATTTCATATAATTTAGAAACAAAATCCCAATTAACTACTTTCCAAAAGTTTACAATATATTCATCTCTTTTGTTTCTATACTTCAGATAGTAGGCGTGTTCCCATAGGTCTAACCCTAACAGTGGAAAACCCCCACCTTCAATGACATTCATTAAAGGATTATCTTGATTTGGAGTTGACATAATCTTTAATGTATTCTTGGCTGTGAGTACTAACCATACCCAACCTGAACCAAATCTGTCTTTAGCGACAGTGTCAAATTGTTTTTTGAAAGATATAAAACTTCCAAATTGGTTTGTTATTTTTTTTAAAAGTTCCCCTTCTAATTTCTTAGGGGTTGGGGTTAACATATTCCAAAATAATGCGTGATTAAAGGCACCACCGGCATTATTTCTAATTGTTTTATCAAAACGACCTATTGTTTTGATAATTTGTTCTAACTCTAAATCCCCGTATTTTTTCTTAGATAAAGCGTCATTTAATTTATCTACATACCCTTTGTAGTGTTTGTTGTAGTGGAAGTTCATTGTTTCGGGGTCAATAAACTGTTTGAGGGCTGAATAGGAGTATGGTAATTTTTCGATTCCTATTTTTTTCATTTCTGTTATCAACAACTCTTTTTCTTTGGTGACGTGGTTTTCAAGTATCTGTGTTTCGAGTTGTTGAATTTTTTCTTCTATTTTTTTCATATAATTAGATTATTCATTACATATAAATAATCCAGTTTTTATTTAATTACGCATTTGGTTAATTCGGTTTAAAATTTCCTCAGCGGCATCTGATGTATTTTGATTGTCACCCATTACAGTTGCGATGACTTGTTTCTTGTTGTTAAGTATGTCATAGATGATTCCTTCAATTGTGTTTTCAAATATTGGATAATAAACCAATACATTATTTTTTTGACCATATCTATAACTTCTATCTTCAGCTTGTGCGTGGTCTGAAGGAAGAAATGATAAGTCATTAAAGATTACCGCTTCGGCAGCAGTTAATGTAATACCAACCCCCGCAGCTTTAATATTACCCACAAATACTTTTATTTTATCGTTTTCTTGGAATTGGTCAACACTATATTGTTTTTCTGTTTTAGACATTGTTCCATTAAGTTTTACAGCAATCTTACCAAAATGTTCGGTTATTTTTTCTAACGAATCAGTAAAATTACAGAAAATAATGACTTTTTTACCTTGTTCTATAATGTTCTCAGCAAGTTCTATTGTTTGGGTAATTTTTTCATCGGCAATAACTTGTCGTATTTTTGTTAATTTAGTAAATTGAACTGTAAGTGATTTGGACTCTTCAGGATTTTTATCATACCAATCATAATACTCACCCATAATTGCTTCATACATTTTAGATTTTAACCTAAGATATACTGGTGTGATAATTTTGTCGGGAAGGTTAAGAACATTTTCTTTAAGTCGTCTTAATGTTAGTCCTGCGGTTCTATCCCTTAATTCTTCAAGATTAGAAGCACCTGTAACATTCCATATTTTTCTACCTCCAGCATTAAATTGGTAACCTTGACAATATCTAATAGCGTACGCCATCCAATTTTTTGCAACGGGGGAATCAACTAAACTTAATAGATTAAAATAATCCATTGGGCGGGAAGTCATTGGTGTACCTGTTAATAACCAAAGTCGGTCTACTTTTTTAACAAGGTCATTAATTAATTTTGTTCTTTGGGCGGTGGCGTTTTTGATATAGTGAGCTTCATCAACAATTACCAAATCAAAATTAGAATCAAGAATTTGGGATTTTTCTTTCTTTTTTGTGGTGTGAAAGTTTTTAATAATATCATAATTAATGATAACAAAATCTGATTCGCCATTAAAGTTTTTACCTTCTGAAATATAGATAGATTTATCTGAATAATTTTCTATCTCCCTTTTCCAGTTAATCTTTAAAGTTGCGGGACAAATAATTAAAACTTTTTTAGAACCTGATTCTAATGCTGCGATAATTGTTGAGGTTGTTTTACCCAAACCCATATCATCGGCAAGAATAAACTTTTTATTTTCTACTAATTTTTGAATTGATTCTTTTTGGTGGTCAAGAGGTGGACGGTGAGAATATTTGTCGTAATCTATCACAACATTTTTTACCGTATTATCTTTAATGATTGCAGCTTTTGGTAACCAAAAATCGTGAAGTTCTTGGGTTTCGGTTATCCTTCCCCAAATGTGAAAAGCCTTTTCTTTATCTGAAAGTAGTTTTTCAACCCATACCTTTTCAGGTATTTCAGTCATAAGTTTATCATCCGCTAATTTTTGAGCAAAATAAGCATCAAGTATTACCCATTTTTTTGCAACCTTTGGTTGTTTATCATGGTTATTAATTATGTATTCTGCCTGACTTCTTGTAGGATAAAACCTTCTATTTACTTGAGATTTTCTTTTAAGTTCAATAAGATAGTTATTTCCTCCTTCGTAAGTCTCTAATAAGGTCATCGCCTTAGACTCTAAACTTGCTTCACTCATTTAATTAATATTCGTATGTGCCCTACCGTCATCCCAATAACTCATATCTCCATAATATGTTAAAATTTCTTCGTTAGGGTTTATTTGTTTTGTTGCGTAAAATTCAAAAGTATTATTCTCCGAATTTGACCTCCAATTTGAATTTGGATTGTTACTATGATTATACAACATCCCATAACCTGTAGGAACTACCTGTGTTGTCCAATCATTCCCTTGAGGCCAATTAAATCGGTAATCAATTAATATTGAACTACTTTCTTTATTTAACCTCATATCAATTACGGGACAAATTTCAATTATTTCTCCTTCGTAAATTATTTCATTTGCAAATACTCCTAACCCATGTATTGGACTATGAGAGATGTAGATTTTATGTGGTGTTGTTATTTTCATAAAAGATTGCCTTAAATATAAGTAATTATAAGGTATTTATCAATATATGAGTATGAATCAAAACCAATTAGAAAAATTAATAGATAAAATGATTAATGTCATTAAACCTAATGGTGTATCTGATATGGGTTTTAATTTAGAACCAATGGGGCCTTACTCTTTTAAGGATGAATACTATATGAGGGTCACATATGTTGTCCCTGATGGAAGTGAATTTTTAAAAAGAGACAACATGAAAAAAACTGATGTTTATAGAGACCAATGGAATCGTGAAATTAAAAACACAATAAAAGATTATTTTGGTGTTAATGTTGTTATTAGTTCATCGTCTATTGAATCTGAGTCATATCATAATAGATTAAAACAGTAATAATATGCAAAAATTAGTTCCAATAACAAGATTAGGTAAATTCTTCGGAGGAGAAGATTACACCCTAGACATAGGTATGGGTGAAGAATGGTTATTGGGTGATATGAACTTCACAGTAGTTCTTTATCGTGTTGATAGATATAAGACAAAAACTGACGATGTCTACGGTGAGGTAACCGAAGATGGAATACAATTTATGGTACCTATTGAGTTAAAAGGTTTGGTTCAGGTAATGGCCCCTGCCCATAAATTCTTAGGTAATTCTAAAGTGGAACAACAAGAACCTGGTAATATGAAGTTTTCTATTTATCAAAAAACTTTAGATGAGTTAGGTGTTGAAATATTCCAAGGGGATTATATTGGATATAATGAAACTGAAGATAGAATTAGATATTATGTGGTGAGTGATGATGGATATGTTAAGTCAGACAATAAACATACTTATGGTGGTTATAAACCATTTTATAGAAGTATTATGGCCACTTATGTAAGTGAAAACGAATTTAGAGGGATATAATGAAAATATTAGTAACAGAATCTCAATTTGATTCCATCTTTATAGGTAAAAAAGTTATGGTGTATTATAATTTACACAAACACACTTTTTCAGTATCATACGATAGTAAGGTAATTTTACATGCCGATTATGTTAAGTTAGGGGATGTTGAATTTAGAGTTAGACCTGGTGGTAAAGATAGAGTCAGAAAAGAAAAAAGTAAAAATGTTCACGCATTTGTTATTGGTACATTACTTGAATATTGTGAGTATCCATGTGATGATATTCCAAATCCGCCATCAGATATGATTGTCACCTATGACCCATACAAATTTGATACATTTGTGTATAAAAATACTGAAGAACCTGTGTATCAAGCAAAAGAAGTTGACATGATAAATTCAAAAAATAAACTATTTGTAGTTAAAAAATAATATGCCATTACCAAAAAAAGTTATACCAACGCTACCATTAGTTCCTAAAAAAACATTGTCAGCTCGTAGAGAACAATTATTAGAATATATTAATGAAGATGGGACTTACTTACCTAAGTCAGTATTGCATGCGGATTTAGATAGAGGAATGTTAGATTTTGTTAAAGATGATTTACAAGTTATCACTGCGGGAAAAATTGTCCCAATGGTCGATATCATTATTACAACACAAAACTGGGCTCAATATGTTGAAACCGCTTTATTTGTCGATTTAGATTATAACCCTTCGCCACCATTTATTACAGTTGTTAGAAGTCCTGAGGTAAAATTTGGAACTAATCCCGCACTTCAATATACAATCCCAAATAGAAAACAATTCTATTACGCCTCAGTACCAACTTGGAATGGTAATGAACAAGGTATGGACATTTACACAATACCACAACCTGTTCCTGTTGATATTAATTATAGTGTGAAAATTATTTGTAACCGAATGAGAGAGTTAAACGAACTCAACAAAGTTATAATGCAAAAGTTTTCATCAAGACAAGCTTATACATTTATAAAGGGCCAATATGTCCCAATTATATTAAATAATATTTCTGATGAATCTCAAATGAGTATTGAATCAAGAAAATATTATGTTCAAAATTATGATTTTACTATGTTAGGTTATTTAATTGACGAAGATGAATTTCTT
>Ga0181351_1000266_pt1 | contig 14480 bp, 16 predicted proteins | sample Su13VDMM15SD_FD_170485 | JGI IMG/M metagenome (GOLD analysis project Ga0181351, IMG submission 170485) | Freshwater viral communities from Lake Michigan, USA - Su13.VD.MM15.S.D | ecosystem: Environmental > Aquatic > Freshwater > Lake | place: USA: Michigan | collected 2013-07-16 | reverse complement strand
ACGCGTTGCGCGTACTAGCACAAGACATACAAAGCGAAGACGGCGTATCCAATGCCGCCATTGCTGAAGCCGCAGACAGAATAGAAGAACTATGGAGCGTCGTTGAAAAGTATGCGGATGCTGGTAAAATATGCGCCAAAATATACATAGCGCGAAACATAAGCCTCTCAGAAAAAGATGTGGTTTCAGCCCTTGCTGAAATCGATAAACTTTACCGCGAAGAAAACCACAACTAAGTAGGTGACAGGTTGTCACCTACTAATACCACCTAAAACAAATAGGCGGTATAAATAAACTTATGATAACTAAACGCGAAGAAACCGTGATCAAAATTAAACGCGAAGAAATTGTGATCAAAGCTTTAAAGGAAGCTTATTTTGCACGGCTTAAACAAGAGAGCCAAAAGGAAACTAAACAACTCTCTGAAGAGATAAGCGTCCTATACGGTGTCATTCGCGATCTACTAGAGATTGAAGAGCAAGCTAAATGAAAACACTCTTTCCCAAACAAAGAGAGTCTGTTGACTTTCTTAAGGCTGCTCTTACAAAATATAACGGTGCTCTGGATTCCTCTCAGACAGGAGTAGGTAAAACAGTGATAGCAAGTTACATAGCATTGGAGTTTAATAGACCAGTAGCTATAGTATGCCCTAAGATTGTCATCCCCCACTGGGAGCGCGAACTAGCTGAAGTGGGAGTGGAGCCTATATTTGTATGTAACTATGAGAAGTTACGTATGGGTAACAAGCACATATCAAAGATAGGAAAAAAACTATTCCGTTGGCTACTACCTGAAGGTACGCTAATCATATGGGACGAGTGCCACAAGTGCAAAGCACCCTTCAGTCAGACATCTCAGTTGCTAGTAGCCTCAAAACAAGCTGGATACTACAACTTAATGCTATCCGCCACAGCCTGCCAAGACCCCTCAGAGATGCGAGCTATCGGCTATGCGTTGGGATTACACTCACTCAACAGACCAGAAGGAACTCGCCAAAGCTGGTTCTCGTGGATGATATCAAATGGCTGCAAGCGAGACCAATGGAAGCAATGGAAGGCTGGACCACTATCAAAGCTAGTAGACTTAAACGCCGAGATGTATAGTACCAACTGTACAAAGTTAACAGCGAATGATCTACCTAATGCCTTTACTAGTAACCATGTCATAACAGAGCCACTACAGTTTTCGTCACTATCCAATATAGCAAGCTACTATAAGTCCCACGGAGTTACGCCCGATATCGTTGACCTATTCCTACAGGGGGACAATCTGTCCCCCCATATTCTGGTCGAAATCCTACGCGCCCGACAACTCGCGGAGGCTGCAAAAGTACCCGATATAATTAGCATGGTAACCGATGCGTGTGCCGAAGGTTACAGCGCAGTTATATTTGTAAACTTTACCGATACGCTTAAAGCCCTAGCCGAAACCCTAACCCATGCATCCGTTGTAGTGGGCGGTCAAAGCTCTGCCGTACGCGAGACCAACGTGCAGAACTTCCAGACCAACAAGACTAACGTAATCATCTGCAACATTGCTGCTGGTGGTGTCGGCGTTTCGCTGCACGATACGGAGGGTGGACATCCACGGATGAGCTTCATCTCTCCCACTTTTAGCGTAAAGGATTACGTCCAAACCCTTGGGCGTATCCACCGTGCAGGTGCAAAAACCCCAGTGATTCAAAGGGTTCTTATCGCGTCGAACACAATTGAAGAAAAAATAATTGACAAGCTGGAGCAGAAACGATTGCATCTGGACACATTACATCAGAAACAAAAATGAATACCGTAAACCACACCGATAGAGACCACGCTGAGTTTTCACCCTCCGCTTTAAAATACCTCCATACCTGCTCTGGATTCCACGGCAAAGAGGGATCATCCGATGCAGCAGACATGGGTACTCGCATTCACGAAGCACTAGAAGTTCGTGACCCCTCTACTCTACAAAGCGAAGAAGAAGTAAACATATACGACCAGCTTGTCGTAGATGAGAAAGAAGTATTCGACTCCGTGTTCGGTGATATGCTAGACAATGTTGAGATCATTCGTGAGAAGCGTCTACACCTTGAGTTGGATGCGCTATCACCTACGTTTGGAACGTGTGATATTGTAGCTATCTCGTCGTTGGGTGTTGCCCTTGTGGCAGACTACAAGACTGGTATCTCAATTATCGACCCGCCGAGAGCAAACTGGCAGGCGATGGCATATACCCTTGGAGTGTTCCAGACATATCCAGCGGTGGACATAATCCATTTTGCTTTTCTTGTTCCGCGCAACGGTGGTGTTATTGTAGGCACATTTAACCGCACAGAGATTGACGAGCTACGAAAGAGGATTAGTGCTGTTGTCCGCTCAGCGGAAAAAACGCGCCCCAAATGGGCTAGCGGAACTATGGAGATCGACGATCTTGGACCTTCAAGTAACTGCCGCTTCTGCCGACACGAAGACCACTGCCCCGCATTAGGTGCAGTTGCGCTAGAGGTTGTCTCGCGCATTAAACCAGAGATGCTGCCAGACGGTCCGATCAACGCCAGTGACGTAGAGGACGTTGAGACGCTAGAGAAACTTTTTATCGTAGCACGAATCGTAGAAACGTGGGCTGCTGCAATTAAATATAAAGCAAACCAGTTAGCACAAACTGGGGTTGAGTTTGAGAACTTTAAACTGAAATCGATGGGTGCTTTGAAGAAGACCACCGACAAAAACCAGCTCGCTGCAATCGCTACAGAGCACGGTTTGTCGATACCCGAAATCATCGATGCCTCTGATTTATCGTTGTCGCAGCTCTCCAAAGCGATCTACGATAAAGCCCCCAAAGGAAAAAAATCTTTTGTTGTTGACGCTTTTGAAAAAGAGGCGTTAAGTCAAAACGTCGTCAGCGTTGGTGCTGTACGATACGCACTTTCCTCCAGATGAGGAGAACGGGAGTTAGTTGTCCCCGATACTTAAAGCGAAAGCAACAACCCATCTGAAACCAGAAACCATAAACTGAAATGAGCAAGCCGAAAAAAGAAGAAGTAGAAGAAGTAGAAGCCGTAGAAACAACAACAACCGCTGTTGCTACTGCACCAGCAAACCAAAACCTTGAGTTCTCTACTCAAGATATCGATATCCCTCGACTCAATGTCATCCAAAAGATGAGCGAGATTGAGGGGCCGATTGGTTCTGTTGTGATCGATCAGGACGCTGTCCTGTTGCAAGCCGAACAAAAAGTACCTGTAATTATTATCGGTGCTTCCAAACGCTGGAAGGAAAATGTTCCTTTTGGCGACGAGTATATGCCCAAGATTGTTTCCACAGAGGAAGCAGCCAAGCAACTGGCATTAGATAGCGAGTACGAAGTCTTGGAATTCGCGGAAATCATTATGCTAATCCCACAGATTGGCGATGATGATGACCTATTCCCGTACCCTATTGGCGATGCCAATTACCAGATCGGGCGTATCACCGTGCAGAAAGACGCATACCGCTTGACTTATAAGCGGTTGTTCACATTCCAAACATTCAACCCTACGGTTTCGGTCGCGACCCGTTTGTGGAATTTTGGAACAGAACTAATGAGTAAGGGCAAGTACAGTTGGTACGTCCCTACGCTCTCGATCACGAAGGGCGAAGCACCTGCTCAAGCCATCGAGTTCGCTAACCGCGTTACGAAAGGAGCGTTATGAACCCACTAGTCGCCCTAAAGAAAGAGAGTGATAGCATCCGTTCCGTAATCAGAACGGTGGACGAAAACGTCCAATCGCTAAAAGACAAACAAGTCGAGCTGCTAGAGCAGAAGGAGACGTTGTCTTTGGTGGTACAAGCTATCGAAAACGAGATGGATCGAATCCGTATTGCTAATCCAATTGTTGAACAGTTGGAATTCGTAGTCGATAACGATTGATAATACACCAACCCTGCACGATAAACTTAAACGGTTTATCGTGCAGGGTCTCTTTATGCCCATAAACTAAATGATAACTTACGCATTAGATTTCGAGACCTACTACGATGGTGACTGCTCGATCACAACATTAGGACCGAGAGGTTACTTCTCGCACCCCAACTTCGATGCTTATATGGTTACGGTAGTTGGTGATGACGGGTACTGCTTTGCAGGCCACCCTAAAGATTTTAATTGGTCAGTACTTAAAGACCATACCGTCGTCATGCACAATGCATCCTTCGACGAATCCCTATACCTGTACGGTGTGGAGCAGAATTGGTATCCCAAAGTGGATTTCGATTGTCACTGCACCGCTGACATGGTTGCCTTCTTAGGCTTGCCAAGATCGCTCAAGAACGCCACTGCAGCCGTGTTTGGAACGGAGATGACAAAGACCACACGGGATAACATGAAAGGCAAGCAGTGGAGTAGCATGACCGCCGAGTTTAAGAAAGAGGTTACCGAGTATGCTATTAAAGATGCTGAGTTTTGCTTAAGGCTGTGGCAAGAACTCTCGCCGCAATGGTCGGCTACTGAACGTAGGATCAGTCATCTGAACCGAAAGATAGGTCAGAGAGGCTTGCCTATCGATGCCGATCTGCTGCAGAAGAACCTGAGCCAAATCAAAACAGAACTATTTGAAGCGGAGCAAAGCATTCCGTGGATCGGGGACTATACTCCGCTATCCCGCAAAGCGTTTAACGAGCAGTGCCGCAAGCAAGGAATTCAACCTCCTGCCTCTTTAGCGAAGGATAGTGTTGAAGCGGATGCTTGGTTTCTGGAGCACCAGCAGAACTGCCCGTGGGCGCGAGCTGTGCAAAACTACCGACGCATCAACGCATTTATCCGTAAGCTGGAGTCGTTTGATTCTGGTACGATGCCTGACGGGCGGTACTACGGTGGGTTCATGTATTGTGGTGCAAACCCCACTGCTCGATTTAGCGGTAGTGGCGGCAACTTAAACCTACAGAACCTTCCGAGGGAACCTATGTTCGGCGTTAACTTTCGCCACATGGTAAAACCCAAAGCGGGTCACAAGTTAATTGTTGCTGACTTGTCGCAGATCGAAGTGCGTACGCTTTGCTGGCTGGCTAAGGATACCAAAGCTCTCGACCTGATTCGTGAGTCGGAAGATATCTACCATGCTTTCGGTGTGTTGTTGGGGCTGCATGATCCCGCTAACGGACAACTCAGGGACTACGATAAGGCTTTAAGACAAAAGGTAAAGTCAATCGTATTGGGTTGCGGATACGGAATGGGGCCGAATAAGTTCTCATCTTTCAGCGGTCTGCCAACGGAAGAAGCGGAGGTTGCGGTGAGAACGTACCGCAATAAGATGTCTTCAGTCGTCAAGTACTGGCGTAGCTTGGATAAGTCTATGGCGATGGCTTACACTTTGGGCGAGACCTTTACGTTAGAATTACCGTCTGGACGGTCGATGGGTTACGGCAAACTAAAGCGCATGAAGGAAGCGGGTTCCCTTAACCGTTTTCGGTACATCGGAAAGATGATCCGAATGGGTAAGCTGCGGGACTTCGCTTTATGGGGCGGCATCCTAACGGAAAATTGCTCTCAGGGTTTAGCCAGAGACATCTTCTCCGACATGATGTTGCGCGTGGGGGATGCTGGCTACAAAATAGTAATGCACGTACACGATGAAATGGTGGTTGAGGTCGCTGAAGAAGATAGCGAGCAAGCCCTCACCAACATACTAAACATTATGCACACCGCTCCAGAATGGATATCCGATATCCCTGTTGCCGCCGAAGGACACATCTTAGATCTTTACTCAAAATGAAATACCGATACCTAAAAAACAGCCGTGCCGTCGCCACGAAGTCAACCGACGATCTATCAACACTAAACTACTCAACACCTAACTTCGCCATTAAAGCGGAGTACCGTGAGTGGTGCGCGAAGGAAACTACAGACCACTGCTTCTATTCGATGGCGGAAGGCGATAGTCCAAACTCCCGAATCAGCGCAGAGAACCCCGTCAATAAACTGCACGGTTTTGTTGCGGACTACGATGACGTACCAGTAGACTGGGTAAACATAGACCAGATACTAAAGACCCGTTGCGATGAGAACATGATGCCAACATGGCGTTCTAAAACCCAATCGGATTTCATTCGTTTGGTATGGGAGTTTGAAAGCCCTTTGCCCGTAGCCCCCGATTTGGCTGCAGCGTTTATGAAGCGACTGTCGGACGCGCTTAAAGCGTCGATGATCTTGGGCGGGTTTGACAAGACCAGCTTGAAACCATCTCAGTATTTTGAGTTGGGTTCCGATTGGTGCAAGATCGGCAACCAAATACCAATCAACTTCGCACGAACCATTCTGCTCAAAGCGGCAAATGATACGCCGATAAAGACTTCGGATACGAACGTGCCGCTGGACGAGATTGCTGCTGAAGTGGCAAAGAGATTCCCTGACCGCTGGAAGGGTGAGTTTGTAGTGGGAGCTCGCGGACCTCTCTTCTGGATCGAAGACGGTATTGACCGTGAGGGTTGTCAGGTGCGGGAGGACGGTATCGTTTGCTACTCTGATCGAGCAGGCAAAGGGTTCGCGTCATGGCGTGAGATCTTAGGTAAAGCGTTCATGGATCGGTTTGAGGCTAAGAAGCTGTCTACCATATTAGACCAATACTGGTTTAACGGTAAGAGCTTCTACAAGTTATTGGGTGGCGGTCCTGTCGCCATACCCAAAGAGCAACTGGTATTGGAACTCCGTAAGTCGGGTTTCAGCCCCAGACCTAAGAAGAACCAGACAATCTCTGAGGTTGAGCAAGCCATTCTGTCGATCTCAAACGATTGCCGTGTTGAGGAGGTTGCTCCTGTTGTCTTCTCGAAAGACAGGGTTGTTTGCTTTAACGGTAGGAAGATACTAAACAACTGCAGGACCAGCCCGATACCGCCAGCAGAAGATGGAGACCCATCCAACTGGCCTTGGCTTCACCAGTTCCTAACTCCGTTCTTCGCTGACGATGATAATGGCGACTCTACACTGCCCTACTTCTTAGCGTGGTATCAGCGTCTGTACTCTGCCGTACTCAACCACCGTCTCGATCAGGGTCAGCTTCTGATCTTATTAGGTCCAACGGGTCACGGTAAAACGCTAATCACAAACAAGATTATTGGAACATCAGTTGGTGGTTTCAGCGATGCATCTGATTACCTGTCGGGAAAGACGAACTTTAACCGTGATCTCTGCGGGTCTGCGGCATGGGTCATCGACGACCAAACTGCTGCCGCAACATACGCTGATCAGCGCAAGTTTGTTGAGCTCACGAAGCGTTGCGTTGCCAACCCACGACTTGAGTACCATGCAAAGTACGCGGATGCCATTCCGCTGCCGTGGTCTGGTAGGGTGATGATGTCTTTGAATCTGGATGCCAACTCGTTGGCTGCGCTACCGTCACTGGATAGCAGCAACAGGGATAAGATTATCGCACTACGGATTAGTAGTGGGCGCAAAGTAAACTTCGGCTCTAATGACTTTGTGGAAACAACCATTAGTACTGAGCTGCCGTTCTTTCTCCGCTGGCTTCTAGATTGGAAACCCCCGATTGCCGTGAAGGACTCCAGTCGCTTTGGCGTGAAAACCTACATCGATCCCTTCATTGAGGCTGCTGCTTACGACAATAGCTCGCGTTCAGCCATTGCTGAAATGGTGGAGTTCTTTGCGAAGAAGGTTCGGGAGCATACGGACAAACCTAAATGGCGCGGTACGCTCACTGAGTTCACCGTTGTCCTGCATGAGTCAAACGGTGGTCGTTCCGTTGGTAACTCCAACAACTTAGAGTTCGTCCGTAGAGGTATGACGGTACTTGAAGAAGTTAGCAGCCACAATAAAACCATCCGAACGGTGCGTAGTCGCGGAGACGGTGGCGGCAAAGTCTGGGAGATCGACTTGTCTGAGGCGTTCGATATCGACAAGGGGGACGCATTTAGCGACCACCCGACTTCTTTGTAATCTTAACGGAGGGGTCGTAGAGCTCAGTTATGGGAATGGTAAATTCGTCAGAGAACGAAAGCTTCCCGTCACTGGGGTCTACGTTACCTCTCGGTAAAAAGATAGCGGTGTCGAAGAATACAACTGACGGTAACCATCCAACAATGGTGGCTAGCGTCAGTTGTTCGTTGCACCGCACAAAGTAGTAAGCGTCACACTTATTGGTCAGCTTTTCTTTCTTAGCCTCAGAGCCGTAGACTCTGGCGACGTAGTGCGGTTCGGGCACTGCGGATGCTTTGGTTGTCTTAACGTCAACCGTAAACTTATTCTTAGTTACGATGTCGTAGTCGTAGTTAATCTCACCGACGCGAGTGCCGCCGATTAACTCATGCACAAGGATTTCGCCCATCATGCCTATTGCATTACAGCGGCCTTTGGTTAAGGAGCCGTGCAGTACGCCCATGTCTTTAGCTTCCTGCTTGGCTTGTTTACGTTGCAGGGCTGTGGGGTGGATTACGATCATTAATAAATAGAGTACAAACGACTTTGATTTCCCGTACCGTACGGATCAATGCTAAGTCTGGGGATGGCAGCACCCCTGCTTGAGTTAATCTCTTCCTCTAAAAGTAACATACACTTATTCCAATGGTACTCTGCGCGTTCAACATCCGCGTTGTCTTCGGCTAGCCTGCCCAATAGGCCGTGTTTAATCGCGCCGACGTTCGCTAGATGCACGATGTCGTTATCACCGATAACGGGTTCAAAAGCACGCTTGCAAAGAACGTGCACAACCGTAGAGCCGTCCGTCGATCCGTTAATACGGAAACGACGATATCGGGTAAAGCCACTATCGGGACCAACGGTAGCGATTGTTGTGGCAGCATTTGCAGCGGTTGTCCGAATGTCGTACTTGTTTAGTAACCCGTCAAAGCGGATACTCTCAACGGGACCAACCGCTTGTGAGAAGACCAAAGTAGTTGCGCCAACACTGCCAGCACTAAGAGACTTTGAAAATGACTTTGTTGCCGTTGTCCCGTTGTTGGCATCTGCACCGATAGCCGTAACGGTAATGTTCTCACCGTCAGAGTTGCTAATGGCTGTGATCGAAGATGACCGCTCAGACGGCACAATGTGGAGTGTGGTGAACGCTGCCGTAGCCACAGAGATTTTAGTTGGGCCGTAACCCGCATCAATTAGTCCATACGAAACGCCCGTATTCCCGTTTAGCCCGACGCTTTTAAAGTCGTGCCACAAAGAACGAACGGGTACAGGATACCCGTCCACCATCGTGTGTAGGATTGAGTCTGCTTCTTCTGGTAGCGTAATGCAGCCGTTCACTACGGGTAAACTGTACTGCAAAGTCAAGTCCCGATACAGCCCCATGTTGTACATACGAGCCAGCACTTGGTTAAGACTCTTCTTGAAGTCGCCATCAGGCTCGACGTATGTATCGAGCAATGAAGCTAATTGGTTAACCGTTGCTGCTGGCATAAAAGGAACAGTACACTTTTACAGGGCTAAGTCAAGAACCAGATTTGGAGCCTTTACAGTTCCACTTCTTGCGGCTTAGGTTGTTGGGTGAGTTCGGGTCGTTGCGCCAGTCGCCTTTAATAGCGTTGGATCGGGCACAGTAAGCGTCAGCTTTGGCGGTGTTGGGGCGGATGCGATCACCACCATCCGCTGCGTTACCTGCTTGTCCAAACTTTACCGTGCGAGTACGACCAGTTTTGGCGTTAGTAATTGTTTTTGAGAATCGTTTTTCCATAAGTGTTAAGGGTAAAAGGTATCAGTAATAGTGAATGTGTTTTCTACAATTGTACCCACATCATAACCCGCCTCAGTAGTTGGGTATTCAAACTTTGTATATAGTTCTGGTGGTATAAGTGAAGCGGTAATAGTAACAACAGCTCCTTCATCCTGAACATAGTTACCTATACCAACGTACCAGTTTGGCCCTTTCTTCACAAAAAAATAAGGCTCCAATTCTTGATCTAGACTGCTAGTTGTATAGTAATATAAACTATTGTTTATACTCACCTTAAGGTATTGATTGGGTTGGTTTGGTTCGTAGAAACGAAGTTGCGGGTTAGACTTTAAGTCATTTATTGCCACAGAAAATAGATTCGTAGCAATATAATCAACAGTTTCGTCCTCGGCTGGGGGATAGGGGTCTAGATTTGAAGTGTCTGAGTTAGATACCACTCTTCGATTTGAAAAACCCTTTACATTATAAAGCCATTGCGCCGCAGTCTGTATGTCTATTTGGCTAGTTATAAGACCGTCAAAGTCATCATCCGATATAGATGAATACTCATCACCAACAGGAGCCATTAAACAGATGTCGGACATTTAAGCGGGTGGTAGTTCTTCAAAATCCTGAGAAGCCGTAAGAATAATCGTACCAACTACTCCGTCCTTCCAGCAGTAAAACTCAATAGGGATACCGTCGCCGCCACCGCCACCGCCGCCAGTAGCACCACTAGCAAGTTGACCAGTGGAGGCAGAGCTAAGAGCTTTAAATCCCATCTGATGCGAACGCTTCTCCAAGGACACGGAAGATCTAGGAGTATTTGTATTTACTGGTAAAGACTCCGATTTTATTTCATTAGGGAGTTGAGTTCGCGAGGGCGATATTGCAGCGGCTTGACTCAAAGAGTCCATAGCGGACTGTTTGGCGCGAGCGATTTCAGCTTCGACGGTAGACGTATCTGTCATGGTACAATACTGGTTAAATCGACCACCACTGCCGTTACCCTGACGCGGTCATACCCGTATAGGGTAGCACTGCTGCTGAAGATGTAGCGTCCAGCAACCAAAGAAGGCGGGTTTGTCGCAGCCAATGTCGAAGGGGATACAGTCACACGAAAATCTCCAGTATTGAGGTCTCGTCGGAAGTTGTTTGATGCTTGATTCCTTTCAATAATCCTAAGAACGGTTTCAACGTCTTCTTCAGTGTTAATGACGACATTAAAAACAGTATTCCCAATCACAGCGTTCTGTCTTTGAAACCGTATAACTGCATCTAACTGTTCAATAGCGGTATCTATGAAATTGTCAACGAGGGTAGTCGGAGAGGTGAAATCAGAGTATGATACTGAAATAGGTAACGCCCCATGCAAGCAAGCTGGAACAACTCCGACGTTGGTAAAAGCCTGAACGTCGGAGCTTTCTGAGGAAGAACCTCCTTGGTCGGATCGACTAAAACCCCAATTCTTAGAGAGTCCGTGACCAGAAATCACTACACGATGTGACTTAGGTTGATAGATAGGCCACGCTGAAGCGTTACATTTTGTGAGGATTGTATTCTGAATATTTTCCTCACTCAAGAAAAACACATGAATTTCCGCTGGCACTGAGCCACTAAACCCCTCTTCAAGTTCATACGTAAGGTCTGCTGAAACGGCTACTGAACTGGAGCACGACACACTAGAGGAGGTTCCAGAGGCATAACTATCCCCATTACTTGTAGTTCGACTCGCTAAAACGCTAACGGATTTAAGAACATTAGGTAGTTGAATAGTCTGCTGCGTAGGTAGGATATAATGGATCGTATCTAATGCAGCTTGGATAGTCGAAATACTCGGTGTTCTTACTTTGTTACGCCACTGGTCAATAGGTGTTACGTCCGCACCCACGGGCAGCGGATCAGTAGCAGCAACTACTTGTTCAGAAAAAGGCAAGTCCAGACCAAGTTCGGCGTTGTAGTCTTGTCCGTTAAGAACAGGGAAAGAAGTCCCGTCGTAAGTTAGAGTCTGGCGGATGCTTTGGCCGTTACCTAATGGGGTGACACTATCAGCGAAAACAAATTGCCCCCCAGTGACCGACCCGCCGCTAGTCTCTAATGACTCTTGTGTGCTAGCAACACCACCACCAAATTGATTTACAATCTCCTTCCCCGCTAGCACGGCTGTGGCTTTTGATTGTGTTACACTCTTTACAAGTTTTACGTTAGGGTTGAGCTGGTCTTGGGACGCTTGAAGTTCGTTCGCCGCTAGCGTTGGGCTAACCGCTATGCCTTCTACTATTTCCTCTGTGGTGATTCTTGGCAGCGTTGCACGGTACTTGTCGGGAACCAGATCGGGTACTTGGGTTAGGTACGAGAGCTTGTAGTCTAAGAAAGCTGTCTCAACATACGTGTGAGTTTCCTGTACGTACAAAGAATCAAGTTCGGGCTGTTCGATCTTCTGCTGCTGCTTGTCAAAGAACACGTACGACACACCGTCAAATGTGTCTTGCGGTACGTCTGGCATTGCGGAGCCAAACTCTGGCAGTGCGGGATCGAAGTCTGCTCTCGGAGTTACGTACTCCCTAAGCACCACCCGAAACTCTCGTCCGCCAACATTGCCGATGATGTTACGAAAGCCCGAAGCAAAGTTGTACAGGTCTTGGTTCTCACGATCCGCTGCGTAGAAGAACTCAAAGATCCCGTCCCGTTCGATGTCAACGGTCTTGATGAAGATCAGCTTGTGGTACGGCCACTTTGCAGCGTTAGGATGCGGCGTACCGTATTCAGGAAACTCGGTGCGGGTGCAGTCGCGGATTTCGCTGAACAAAACATCCGTAGTAAGCGGAGTCGGAAAGAGTCTCCGATCCTGCCTGTACGGTGCTTGTGGTAGTTGGGATACGGGCATTAATTAGAAGACGCTTTAATTATTGCAAAGTTAACAATTGGTGTGTCGGATGCTGTTCCCGCAATCGACACCATTGATATCCGAAAAGCATTAGCATTACTAATATTGGACACAGAAGCTACGTAGGTGTTGGTCGCACCACGAACGCTTAGAACTACAGTATCCGTTATGGCAATAGTGGTATTAGGTACATTGAAAGAGAAATATGTCCCTACTACGGCTGTATCAGTAAAAACTGTAATTGCTCCTGTTGCTTTATTGATTGCTGGTGTGTCGGTAGTCCTACTTGTTGTTTGAGTGACTGCGGCTCCAACTGAAGCTCCTGTTGCATAGCCAACTAAACCTGTTGTCACTCCCGTAGCGGAGCCAGTACCGCCGTACCCAACAGGCAGGGTTCCTGTAACGTGTGTTGCTGCTGTTAAATTAACTTTCCCGTATGACGGAGTAGCACCAGACAATAGAACGCTACCCGCTGCTGCTGCGGAGAGTTTTGTTAGGCTGGTTGCGCCATCAGCGTAGATAATATCCCCCACAGTATAACTGTAAATCCCAGTTCCACCAGAACTTACCCCGCCTACCGCAGAACCCCAAGTCGGTGGGTTAGTACCACCACTTACAAGTAGTTGTCCCGCAGTACCCACATCAGTAAACTGAGTAGCACCTGCTCCTGTTTGGTACGGTATTCTGCCAGCGGTTCCTCCTGCTAAACCCGTAGCGGTTGTAGCACTTGCTGCAAGTGTAGCATTAGCCACCGTAATCCCAGCAGGCAGTGCGCCTGTTGCCAACTTGTTTAAAGCAATAGCCGCACCTGCTGCAATATTGCCATCAGTAATAGTTGTGGCTGCAATCTGTGCACTGGTTACAGCTAAGTTTGCGATCTTAGCCGTAGTTACAGCTAAGTCTGCGATCTTATTGGTTGTAACGCCCGTACTTCCACTAGTAAAGGTTTCAAGCTTAGCTGTAGTTACCGCACCGTCTGCGATCTTAGCCGTTTGGACAGCCAATGCCTGAATCTTAGCAGGTATTACAGAGTCGGGTGCGAGCTTAGCGGCTGTAACGCCCGTACCTGCAATCGCGACATTATAGTCTGCGATCTTAACGGTAGTCACGGAACCGTCTGCTGGAGTACTAACGCCAGCGTCTGCAATAACAAGGGTATAAGTATCAGAAGGCATAATGGTTAAGCGTCGTTAGTGGTTTGTGCGCGAGCGGTGAGTGAGCCGTAAAGGAGTCTAGTGCGTACTACAGGCGAGCCGCGATCCATAAAGAGATCCCACTCATAGATACCGCTACCCGCCCGTAGGGTTTTAGTTTGGGCTTTGGTAATTGCAATTGTCACTTGTCCGTTAGTGGCTGCGCCTAAGATAGTAGGCGTAAGATCAAGCACTTCCTTCTTTGTAGCAACCTCACGGACATCAGCAATAAAGGTGGTGGCGACGGGGGGATTCCCCACCGCTGACAGATCAACAGCAGCACCAGCCTGATTCTGAATGGTAAGCACGAAGCTGTAATCCGCTCCGCGATCTAGGGTAATGTTGTAGTTGGCTGCTAGCATTGCGGGTTAGTTTAAACCGTTACGCCTTTGTAGAAGATAGCTGTTCCTGTAATAACACCCGTCCCGCCAGTAATCGGAGTATCGATTCTTAGTAATGCGGGGTAAGTGATTCCTGTTTGGGTTCCACTAAGGATTGGGGCGTTAAGTGCTGTGGTAATTGTGCCAGCAGTTACCCACAGTAAAGCGCAATAGTCGCCAGCAGGAACGGTTCCAGTCACAATAACAGCACCGCCGCGTCCAGCATTTTGTTTTAAGATATAGTCTGACATAAGAGTGGTATGTTACGGTTATGCGCTTAGAAAAGCAAGCCTACATTATTTTGGTTTCTTAGCCGTCTTAGCTGCGTCCTTAAAGTTCTTCGCCGTTGGTGCTGCTTTGCTGCCGACTTTGTTCATCTTCTCGCCGCTGCC
>Ga0181351_1000265_pt1 | contig 14500 bp, 34 predicted proteins | sample Su13VDMM15SD_FD_170485 | JGI IMG/M metagenome (GOLD analysis project Ga0181351, IMG submission 170485) | Freshwater viral communities from Lake Michigan, USA - Su13.VD.MM15.S.D | ecosystem: Environmental > Aquatic > Freshwater > Lake | place: USA: Michigan | collected 2013-07-16 | reverse complement strand
ATAACTTGTAGTTACATTGTAATTACATTGTAATACAAAACAAAAAGCAATATAATGCACAATAATGTAAAATATAAGTAACAAAAATGATGGTTTTTGTAAATTATATTTAACATAACCAACAAAATTGTAGGTTTTAAGACTTTAAATTGGTTATAAAACACAAAATTGTAGGTTTTTGTCAACTTTATTTAGTATTATGCTATTTAATGATGGAATTTTTGTACTCTATTATAAATCCAATGGCTACAATAATGTTCATCCCACAGGACATTAGTATCTCATGGATGTCAGCATATACACTTGTTGAAAGATGTACATGACCTACCATCCAAAAAGGTATGGACAAGTTTTGGCTTATCCATACCAATAAATATTTAATAAAGTGTTTCAACTTTACTTACCACATATAAAATTAAGAGCAGATGTACTTCCACTCATATTAAAAGAATAAGTATCTGCACCACAAACTGAATCACTTACCCTTACTTTTAATGTACTACAAGATTTAAAAGCACTTATTATTTCAGGGTGAATAAGTAAATTGTCTATAATCCAAACTGTTTCTTTATCTGAGCTTATTGTTGAGTTTACACTAAAATTCTTTACTGCTCCATTTATAATAAAAGCTAAATCTACTGTTGGATTTTCATCACAATAATATCCACCGTCCATATAAAATGCAATTTCTCCCTCTACATTTTCTAATTTTAGATATTGGTCTTGTTTTAGATTTGTATAACATATCCTATAAGGTGCATCAAAATCATTGTTTACACTCTTGTTTACCCATTGAGCATTTGCATTTAAACACAACATTACTCCTATACTCATTAATAATTTTTTCATTTGATTTCTTTTTTTAATCGTTCAACATATAAAATAGCATCCATCAGTTCCTCCTGAAGATGTGTAAGCCAATCTAACGTACTCAAATCAGTTCTATCAAGAGTTGTATTGTATTTTAACATTCCTGCTTCTGAGCGTTTACGGAACTTGTTAATTACATCTTCAACTATTGTATCACTTTTTACTTTGGGTGAACCTAAATTGTCATTAGCCCATTTGCTTGACCAACTTACCACCCAATTTTCTTTTTTCTTTTTCATCTTTACTTGTTTTTATTTCATTTCGTTTTGTCCTACAAACTTGTAGGTATAGCTGTAAATCAAAGCTACCTCTCCATTGTCGCTCCCACCAATCTAATTGGTCAAAGAGCGTTGTCCTATTACCACACCTCATTGTAGTACTCTTTATCTATTTCACGCTTCTGTATCCACCAATCCCACATCTCGTAAGTATGCAAGTCACCATTTATTTCCTCCTCAGCTTCGAGGCACAGGTCTGCGAGGAACTTATCTGATAGCGATACATCATCTACCCACACCTCATTGTCGTCATAGCATTGTGATGACACAACCTCAAGTTCAATGTATGCGTATTCTTTTTGTTCATCGTAGTCCTTAAAGAACCAATTACATTCAAGGGTAAAATTAACCTTTTTCACCTCATCCCACCAATCTAATGTTAAACTTTTTGGTTGTATTGACAACCTTCTTTCTTTATCCATAACTTTTATTTTATAAAATTAGTACCAATTAATAATACATCACCAACAATATGATGCTTCTTACCTTCTGCTAAGGCAGTGTTCGTGGCTCTCTCGTTGTAAGGTAGATTAAGTATCAATCCTTCTTCATTTACAACTAACACCATACCATCATTTAAGTAAATAAACTCAATGTATCCACCTACACATTTTTGCATTTCCTTAAGGGTTACATGCGACCCCTTGAACTCTAATGCTTTTATACTATTGTCTGCTGAGAACAGAACTCCAATCGCATTCTTTTTCATAGTTCTGCATCAAAATTACACTGTCCATGCTCCTTAACACAATCCCTTATCTCCCTACCCAATAGTAAGTCTGCATAATCTCGCAACTCATCAGTAGTAAAGTATGGCTTAATCATCTCAGCATTGTAGCCACTATTGTCTTCAAAGAACTTTTCGACAACTCTTAGCTTCTCGCCTAACTTATCTTCTATTGCCTTTATCTCATCCTCAATACCCTTGAGATGTTCATCTTCGTAAAAGCTATACTCAATTACACTCGGTGAATGTTCATAGCCACCGAACCTACTTGCTGCATCACTTGATTGTAAGGCGAACCAAAATTTACCATTGATGTCGCCACTGTAATACCTTCCCATAATCTTATAATTTAATTTAATTAACGCCTACTCTAGTGTTTTCGGCTTCCCATTCAATTGATATGTCATCTAAATCTGCAAATCTACTTGAACAATACCCTAACCAATTAAGCCCAAATTTTGTTGTCCCTTTATTTTCTATGCCCGATATTATAAACACCCTTTGGTCAAAGGTATTTACAAACTCATTGACAACATAATACTCTTTTCCGTTTACAACCTCTGCTCCTTGTGGTAGGTTCTTGTCATTTATACACACTACTTTCTTCATATTTTCCCTTCATCTGAGTATGAATAATACCCCTCGCTTGTTATTATAACGTGGTCTAATAGCCTTATGTCCATTATCTTACACGCATCACTTAACTTTTTAGTTAAGGCATCGTCTTGTTCGCTTGACTTTAATTGCCCACTTGGGTGGTTATGGCTTATAATTATGTTCGTTGCACCACATTTAAGTGCCGTTGCTAAAACAACTCTAACATCTATTATTGTACCTGTTATGCCACCCTGAGAAATCTTCTGCCACCCTATTGTATTGTTCGCTCTGTTTAAGTAGATTGCTACTGAGCTTTCGCAATACTCTAATGTGTCTGCATCAAACATACCTTTAAGCAAGGAATATGAATCACTTGAGTTTGTTATTTTGGTCTTTACTATACCCGAATGTTTATACTTTAGCGTAATCTCGGGTGTATCTGATTTATATGTCTTCATTTATTTATTTAATTAATAATTATACTCAACTGAAACAAAGGTAATACTAATGATTGACTTATCCTAATTTTTTAGCAATTATTTTTCCCCTCGTTAAATTGTCAATGCTCCCAACGTACTCGCTGAAGGCTCTATCCATTGCTTCCCATTTTGTGTGAGCAATCATCTCACATAAGAAGTCGCCACAATAATATATCTTGAAAATATATTGACGTTCCATCATTGGTTTATTAGTTCATAGATTTCTTCAATACTTTCCCAAACATAGTTAGTTGAAATCATTGCTCCTCTACTTTCTATTTTAGTTTGTAGCGTTTCTCGCAGTCCACTTTCTATACTTGCAGTGGAGTCAATAACTTTAGTTTGTTTTGCACGAATAATGGACTCAACTCCAATTAAGATAGGCTTTCCATTTATGTTTGTTAATTTGATTACTTGTTTCATAATTATTTATTTATTTGGGTTAGTAATATATTTGTCCAATATTCCGATAGTTTTGTGCATTGGACTACACTTTCATTGCCTCTGCAATCTCCATCTGCCTCCTCTTTGCTTCCAAAAATAACGACATCATCACTCCAAGTCCATTTAACTAATGTGTCATTTGCTTTGTCGTGAAGAACAAAGTCTGTTTCAAGTAGTTTTTTCATAGTTCTATGTTTTTATTATCCGTTAAAAAATTTACCATACACTCATATACATTCTCCGATAGTACATTTGAAGGACTATAGACAAAAATCTTGTATATTTTTCTTACATCGTCAAACTGAACATCGTATGGGAGTGACTCATAGGATATACCATTCACATTTATTCCCATATCTACCATCAGGCGAGACAATAAGAACGTGTCATATGTCATCATAATTTTTAGTTATTAATAGTGCACTCGAGTGCACTTTTGGTTTTTGTGCGTTATGGATGCGACACCCCCCTTTGTGATAGCGAGTCTATAGTAATACTAAGTCTTTATCACAGGCTTCGCAGAGTAGAGCCTTCCACTCCTTATTGTATTTTCCACCTGTACCCAAACAACCCTCGCACTCATCGTTTAAATGCTCGTGTTGCTCCATCTGACAATAATTGCAAGTGCCGAAGTGTATCTCATCTTTCTCATACAAGTGCATACCACATTCGTGACACAACTGCTCCTCCTCATCTCGCTCTACCTGTTTGGGGTCACGGGTGTAAACATACGGCTCATATGAACTGCCCCACGACTGCCCATATATATTACCTGCTCCATACCCATAACCCCAATCATTTTTGTATTTCTTGACACCTCCGTAATCAACATAGTCATTGACTTGCTTATACGAACTATTAGAGAACCAACACTGATTGCTCCAATGCCCTGCTTTCTCATTGACAATAGCATAGTGGTCTTCATTATTGAGGAAGATAAGCTTACTGCTATTTATGAATCCCTCCATCATATCAAGTATGACCTCGTTGTACTCAAAGCCATCATTAAGATACTTTAATACTGTTTCATTAAACATATAGGTATCTGAATAGTCTGTACTTGTAGGCACATCGTATATCATTCCATTATGCACGAACCCTAAGTTCTCACTGACTAAGAATGGATGACAATTTGTTTCATCTACCTTTCCGTGAGTGCTAATCCTAAAGTGTAGCACAATGTTACGACTACCATAGAGTTTCTTGACCCTACCATATTCTTGATAGAAAGCATCGAAGCTCTTCATCTCCTTGAATGTTATCATTTGTTTGTCATCGTTGATATACAACAAACCTGCACCATCGCCATTGTTGTCCCAACAATTTTTGAGTATACCCTTCTTTAGAGTTGCTCCCTTTGTATTTAAAATCGCTATACACATATTATTTAGTTTAAGTTATTATTAATTATGCTCCTAATTCATTTTGATTTATCGAATCATTCAACCCATCGCACTTGATGTTCTTGGTACATATTGGGTCAATGACCTTATTATTGTACATCTTAGAGTACATTATAAACTTCTCAATCTTACTCAAGACCTCACTCTGAGTGTAAATCACCCTCAAGTGCTTGTACAATTTACTCTTCTGATTGACAATCATCTTGAGTACATCAATTTCTGAAGCATTGATATTGGTCATAATGATTCGCATCAAGTCACGCCTCCATAATAAGTTCCGTACACTCTTGACTGCAGGAGGTAATCGCAACTCCACACGATTGTTCTTGATGTAGAACGATGAATACTTATCTCTTGTATAGAAATACTCATACTTCTTTTTGGCTTGTGAGTATGTCTTATCGAGCCTATGCTCATACATTGAGTAGAGCAATGGCACGAAGCCACACATACCCTCAAACAATTCGTCAGGCGAATATTTGGCGTGAGATATGTTGATATGTCCCCCACAAGTACTTGAGTGGTCTGCATTAATCAATGTCCTTAAGTCCTCATGGTCATTGATGTCCTTGTCCATAGCATCGGTAAACAAGTCGAAGGTAGGACTGACTAATTCATAGCCATTTGAATCCGATAACGAGCCATCGCACTCCTTCGCCCAACCTGTTTTATCGTACAAGTCTTCGTAGTGTATTCCACATCCCTCATCATCTTCCTTCTCGATTTCAAAGCCAACCCTCACCATTGTCTTGTCAGTGGTCTTGTCCCTTCGTGAGAGTGATTGATACCTAGCATTGTTATTCGTCAAATCATCCTCATAATCATCTCTATGGACATACTCTCCTGCCCTATCGGAGTAAATTATGTCGTGGTATTCAGCCACATCACAATTCACATAATAGTCATTATTGTAGTAAATACAATCGCCATAGTCAAAGTATGTTTCATCACTCCCTCGACCATAATAGCCATACCTACAACTGCTATGTTGTGTGTTGATATATTCTTGATGCCACTCTGACCATTCCACATCCTCATTGCCCTCGATGAATGTATCACCATAGTACTCAGTATGGACTTCATCATTCAACGCCCACTCACGCTCCATACTTGTAAGGACACAATCCTCTCTTAACTCCCACTGCTCTTCGTGAGTGAATACACATAATTCTTGAGGGTGTACTTCCCCATTTCTTAATGTTACTACATTTTCATTTTTACTCATAATAAATTGAATTTAATTGTGCCTACTATATTAGGGTTTCGGCTTTCCCTTTAATGTAAAAAAATATACTTACTAAATCAAATTTTAATGCTTCATACATAAGCCACAATATTAACATTGTCATATTGTAGGCATATATACCCAAACGACATGACCATCTTTTGTTTCTATCTCTTCCTTTTGGTACATTTCAGTTTCGTACTCATCAAGTAGAACAATCTCCTCATCTGTGAACTCTAAAATTCTACCATACACGCACCCATTAGGGTATTTGACAATTCTTGGATATGCAATCCCATCATCTATATCAACATAGTCCCTCAATACGATGAACCCCTCAATAGAGGTAAGCATACCCTCGGCAGTTCTGCCAATCAATTCTAACTGAACACTTGGCTCTTGAAGTGTCCCATAACAAAATAATCTTTTCATTGTAAATTGTATTTAATTGTTGCCTACTCTTAAGTTTTTCGGCTTCCACTTTTTTAATTATTAATTAGTGCACTCGAGTGCACTATCGGTTTCATTGCTCGGCTTTTCGTGAGAGTGATAACCATTCCTAATCCTATCCATATACTCCCATTCATAGCTTGGTGATATATCCATCATATTTTGCCTTGAAAGGTAGCATTGGTCTTTTGTGCCTTGAAACATCAATTCGCCATTGTGGTTGAGTAACTGATACTTTCCACCTTCTGCTTTAATTATCTTCATTTGCTTTATTTTTTTAATGACATTATTGCAGCCATAGTTACAACAGTACTTAATGTAAAAGCAACAGTAGAACAGATAACATCTGAATCTACTCTAAATACTTCTATAATAGATACAATCATCATAGTACACCCTAATATTCCAAGAAGGGTAAATCTTAAATTTTCATACTTCATACTTTCTATTTTTTATTGTTTTAACTTATTACTTAATACATCATCCATCATATCAATTAATTTACCCAAGTGACCTTTACTTGCCAATCGGTCTAAATCATACTCCTTAGTCTCCCAATATGTTCCACAACAAGTCCAACCACATGGATACTCTATCGATGTCCCTAATGTAATTGTGTTATCAAAAAAGTTGACTCCTCGAATAGTAACTCCTTCACAAATCTCCTTATTCCACAATTCATTTTCAAAATCAATATCCTTAATTTTTTTAAATTCATCAAACGTCATACACGCTTCTGCATATTCTCTTGCATACATAATTTACCTCCTTTTTTTTATTGGTTTAACTTATTACTCATTCCATCTATCCACTCGTATATCTCAACGTAATCGTTAAGCGTTGCATTGCACTCTTCGTATGTGCCTCGCTCAACAACATAGTCATTCTTGAGCAATACATATTCTCCACAAGCAATGTGCTTTATCTCCATTTCAATAGTGCACTCGAGTGCACTCTCGGGTTCATTAAGCGACAGGTCGTAGCTATCCTGTGATAGCGAGTCGCCCTCGATTTCATACATTTCGCATTCTTCGGACACCTCGTATCCGTAGTTCCAATTTAAATTTAAGTACCTCATTTTTTTTGTATTAGTATTAGTTTATATTTAATTATCAAGAGTGCACTCAAGTGCACTTTTCGGTTCATTATGCGATTGGACGGAGCTACCCTGTGATAGCGAGTCGCAACTGCTTACAAAAATTGCTATGGATAAAATTAATCCGATGGCAATAATAAAAAAGTTGTTTGTTTGTTTATGTGACATCTTTGTTTTTTAAAAAAGTTTATAGCAACAAAAAATGCACCTACCAAAGTAAGTGCAATTTCTGTAAAGTTAATTAGTGCACTCAAGTGCACTTTTGATATGACTACTTTTCAGTCATCGTATCCATCTTGCGTTGTAGTAAAACCATTATCGATTTGATTTCGGCTTTTGTCAAGTCAGTAGTAAGTTCATCCTTTGAATTGATACTCAACTTGATATCGTTGAATACCAATTTCAATTTGAACTCCTCCTTCTCCTTCTCCTCCTTAATATCGGAAGCGAACTTGATAAATTCTGCAATACTAAAGTTTGACTGAGTCGCAAGGTACTTTTCAAGCATATTCACTTTAACCTCCTTACCATCTACTACAATAGTTTTGAACTCAAGTTTAACGGCTTTAATTAGTCGGTAGCACCATTCCTTACCAAAACCTTCTCCCAAATTATCAAAAAACTCTTTCATTGTCCACGTTACGCTGATGTCGTTTAAGTCTGCCTTGCATTGCTTTGTCTTAAAATAGTCTGCCGACTCTTTAACAATTTTTGCGAACTTAAAAGTGCACTCGAATGCACTTTTCGTTTTTGCTTTAACTTGCGTTCTTGCCGTTTGCATTTCCGTTATCATTAACGGCTTTAATACACTTGTTTCACTGATTCTCTTAATTGCATTATTCATAATTACTTTAGTGGTAAGTCACAACCTATTAAGTTAAAATATAATTGATGCCCTCGACCAATCGTCAACAAATATAGGTATAATAGTTGTATAAAGAACTATATTTAATAAGATGTTGTTTTCACACAAACAAGAACGTAGTATCTATAAGGCTTTGAGGTGCTAATTATTTTTTATTCACTATGTTATATTAGGGTGCAAAATGAATAGAAGGGACTCAATCCCTTATCCCTATTGACTTGTAGTGTGTAATAGTGTAGCGATAAAGGAGCAAAGGGAGTAACGAGCAAACGGCTGTATCGTAGTGTGGGCGTGGGTTACAGCGATTTGGGGCAATAGATGGGTTTGTGTACTCGAGTGCACCATAAAAACGCCAAAAAATCGCAAATGATTTTCGAAATTCGCACCCTACCCACATCAAAAAAATCGAGTTTCCCACGTGGATCGGTGGCGCCATACCATACCATAACCCAACTACTACTATTATCTGATAAAAATTTATAACTTTGTAGTTCACTAAAACAAGAGACATGATTGGAAAAAAATTTGGTAGCATTTATAGTTTAATGAATGACGGACTAACAGTAAAAGATGGTAGATTAATCAATAACCGACCTGATGGTAAGAATGGAATTGAGAAAGCTGCGGAGTTAAAGAAGGCTATAAAGAGAGCTGAGAAAATAGAAATGTATTCTGAGGCTGTTGCATTAGGAGACATGAAGGCAGAGATGAGAGAAGATGGAATGGATATGATGATAGCTTTTAAGGGTAGAAAGTAATTATCGACATTACTTTGTGTCGTTTTTAGTGTCGATTTTATTTTTGTAACTAATTAGTAATTAATACTTTATTCTTTAAATGTCGATTATGTCGATTTTAAAGAGAAAATACAGTGAGAGAAATACATATATATTAATATAAATATATATATATATATAGGGAAAAATTAAATTGACATTCTATTATTTTAAAAAAAGATATTATTATTACAATTTAGTTTATATCTTTGCATCAACAATTTAATTAAATAACAATATGATAGATAGTGCAGGGTACTCACCCAAAAACCTACATTTCGGTGAAGAAGGTCGAAAGAAACTAATCAAAGGAGTTACGACAATGTCTAATGCTGTTAAGAGCACATTAGGTCCGGGCGGTAATACTGTCCTAATAGAATCGGTTAATCACTTGCGTGGTATAACTGTTACTAAGGATGGTGTAACTGTTGCTCGGTCTATTGAATTGTTAGACCCTGTTGAGAACCTTGCCGTAAGAATGATGAAAGAGGCAGCGGACCAAACGGCAACGAGTGCCGGAGATGGAACGACTACAGCAATTGTCTTAACGGAGTCTTTAGTATTAAGTGGTCTAGAGTTAATAACTGAGAAGCACAATAGGACAGAGGTTCTGCGAAACATATCGGAGATAACTGCAAAGGTGGTGGATAAGTTAAAGGAGAAATCTATAGATGTAACGGATAACATGATTGTTGACGTTGCAAGTATCTCTGCAAACAATGACAGAAGTATTGGAACGATAATCGCGGATGTATATAATGACGTTGGCAAAACCGGTATGGTTACTGTTGAGCGTTCACAGACTTCGGATACATATTCAGAAACAACAACAGGAATAAAAGTAGACAGAGGATATACCTCTCCATTATTCATAAACGACCAAAAGCGTGATGAGTGTGTATTTGAAGATACTATGATATTAGTAGCTGATATAGACATAAACAACATCCTTCAGATAGAGAGCGTGTTAAAACCAATCATCAATGAAGGTAAGAAGTTATTAATCATAGCGCCTTGCAATACAAATGTTGTAAACACATTGGCGGCGAATGTCATGAAGGGTAACTTAAAGATATGTGTAGTAGCTCCTCCAAACTTTGGATACAAGCAACACGAATTAATGCAAGATATTGCCATTAGCGTTGGGGCTACTTACTTTAGTGAGGGTACAGGAGATGACTTGAGTCATATCACTTATGACGACTTAGGGCATGCGGCGAAAGTAATTGTTGGTCGTGACAAGACGGTGATACTAAAGTCAAACGAAAACATAAACCAACCTGAGATTGACGAGCGTGTAAAGCAACTGTGGGATGCCCATAAACTAGCGAAGCAAAAGAATGACAAAGACTTTATTGTTGAACGCATCGCATCTCTAACAGGTGGTATAGGTGTAATCTTTGTTGGTGGAAATACTGACTTGGAGCAAAAGGAGTTGTATGACCGAGTTGATGACGCAGTCTGTGCAGTACGTTCTGCTTTAGAGGAGGGTATATTGTCAGGTGCAGGGAAGTCATTGTACGAGATAAGCTTCGATGATTTGCTTAGTGGAGTAGGTAGCGAGGAGCATAGTATAGCGTGTAAGATATTTAAGGCGGCACTACAAGAACCCTTGACTCAGATACTAAGAAATGCAGGGTTGTCTGTTGAGAGTATATACAACGGCGAAGAACCGAATGGCTTTGGATACAACTTAAAGACAATGGAGATGGGTGACTTAATTTCAATGGGTGTTATTGACCCACTAAAAGTTACCCGAAGTGCACTGCAGAACGCTGTAAGTGTGGCGACTACAATACTAAGTACAAATGCTATTATTACAATGGCAAGGACATATGAGTCACAATAATTGCAGGAAGTGTGACAAAAAGTTTGTTCCTAAGAAGGGAACGATAAACTATTGTAGTATATCTTGCAGGAACACAAGAGTTTTTTCAGAGCAGACAAAAGAGAAGAAGAGTTGTATAACCAAAAGAAAGTGGTTAGATGGGACTTATTCTTTGGTTGATTGGGACAACGTGAACAGTGACGCTAACAAAAGAGGTAAACAACTTGAGGCTTGGGAGAAAAAATCTTACGGAAGACTATTTAATGGAGAGAAGTTACACATACAAACACTAAGAAAGCTATTAATAGGAGATGTAGATAGCTGTTGTGAGCTATGTAACACTTCAGAATGGTTAGATAACCCTATAACACTTGAGGTCCATCACATAGATGGCGACAACAAGAACAACGATTTAAAAAATTTACAAATACTTTGCCCGAATTGTCACTCACAAACGGACAACTATAGAGCTAAAAACATAAAAAAGAAGACATGCAACCAATTGGAAAGTACATTGTAGTAAAAAACATTGACGAAGAGATTAAAACTGAGTCGGGATTGATTTTATCAGGCGAGGATGCCAATCAAATGAGATACAAACGTGCTGTTGTGCAAAAATCCGGCACAGATGTGTTGGTTATAAACGAGGGTGATGAGATATATTACGACAAGGGTCGTAGTTTTACCATGATAATCAATGACGTTCAGTGTACAGTCATCACCGAGAACGATGTAGTAGTGGTATTATAGTTTATTTACTGTCCTTTCCTTACCTTTAAAGGACTTATTCATCTCCATAATCATATTTCGGTATACTTTGTCGGTATACTTTACATTTTTCTCAAACATAGTGTTTCCACTGCCTATTGGTATCTCCTCACCGCTAAGTTTCTTGTATATTGAGGTAATCATCCTACTTGTCTTGTATGGCAGCTCATATATCGCCCTACTTCCTTTAAATCCCCTACGAAATACAACTATCCACCCATCTCTTAGCAGGGTGTCGAACCTATTCACGTTCCAACTAACAAGTGCATCGAACTCTTTGAACTTATCTTTTGTGAAGTACTGCTCGGAGTACAAGAATAGCAGTATGTCAAGGTCTGCTTGTGTTAGACCATACTTATTTTTGATGTAGTATCTTATTACACGCCAATATTTTAGATAGTCATTACCTATTTTTTTCATTTTATTAAATTTTATTTTATTACTTTTGTAAAGATAATAATTTAAAGTACGCAAAGTGAGAAAAAACGGAGAGTCAAAAGGATTTTCTCAAGAAGAGAAAGATGCAATGGCGATGAAGAACTCAACCATTGATAAATTAACTTCTCTTGTAAGAGAACAAAAAATAGAGTCAGGCTACAAAAAAGTAAATGACGATGAATTAAGGAATCCTTACCGTAAAAATAAAAAAAAATAAAACAAAAAAATTATGTATTCACAAGACGAAAAAAATAAAATGGCAATGAAAAATTCAACCATTGAAAAATTTGAAAAAAAATGTCCTTCCGGTTATGAATGGATTAATGGTGACTGTGTAAAAAAGGGAGCTTTAAATAGCATTGGCGCTAAAATTGGTGTTGGTGCAGGAATAGCAGGAGCAATTGGAGTAGGAGTGTCAATGATTTCTGATGCTATAAAAAATAAAAAAGAAAAAAAACAAAAACTTGCAGATAAAGAATTATTGGCAGGTAAAAAAAATAAATAGTTATGTATACATCTGAAGAAAAAGACGCTATTAATTTTAAAAACAAAGACATTGATAGAATGTCTGAATCAGATTCTGAAGGATGTTGGCCCGGAGGTCGTAAAAAATGTCGTGCAGGTCAAAGAAGAAGAGTTTGGAGTGCAGGTGAAGTTGCTAAATTAGGAGGAAAAGTTGCCGCAGGAGTAGGTGGCGTTGTTTTAGGAGTAGCAGAAGCTGTGGCTGCAAAAAACAAAAAAGAAAGTCCAACAAAAAAATTCATAAATAATATATTTAATAAAGGAGAATAAAATGGCAAACAATAAATCAGTTAAGACAACTGTAGAGCAAGAAAAAATCACTGCTGACAAGCTTGCGTTTAATAACAAGGCTGTTGAGGCAATTGCTAAAAATGCTGCTGAAAGAGATGCTACAAGAAAAAAGAATAAAGAAGATAATGCTGCATTATATGCACGAAGACGAGCAAGTAGAGATACAGGAAGCACCGGCAGGACTAGATTAGTAGGATTATCAACTCTTAACCGACCTTTTCAAGGTGATGGACTTTCTAGCTAATGGCAACTAAAGAAAACATGAAATGCAATAGTCCTGTTCCTTCAAACAGAGCGGGCAAAAAGAAAATGGTCAAGGCATGTAGCAATGGCACAGAGAAACTGCTACACTTTGGAGCAAAGGGCTATGGTAATAACTATAGTGCTGCGGCAAGAAAGAGTTTTAAGGCACGACACAGTTGTGATACTGCAAATGACAAACTAACACCAAGATATTGGGCCTGCAAAAACCTATGGGCAGGACCGGGTGGTTCAACCACAAGCAATCCAAGTAATCGAAGAGGCAAATACTAAAAGTATAAGATAATTTTGTTTAACTTTGTGAAAAAATAAAATCAAATGGGAAAGACTAAAGGAATGGGTGATGTTATTGAAAAAATAACAACAGCCACAGGAATTAAAAAAGTAGTAGATACTGTTTCAAAAGTAACAGGAAAAGATTGTGGATGTGCTAAAAGAAAAGAAGCGTTAAACAATCCTAATCTCCTTGTAAATAAAATGTTTAACAATAAAAAATAAATTATGCCAAATTTAAAGCTTCAGGTAAGTAGAGCATTAAAGGTTATACCTTCAGCGAATACAAATATCCCAATGCCTAATGTTATTGTAACTAGTACAACAACAGGGGTTAATACAGGTAAACTTATAGATACAACAAAGAATTTTACTTCACTTGGTACAAACCCATTAAACGTTCAAGTTGGAGACATTGTATACAACAATACAAGTTCTTCTGCTGCAACGGTTACAAATGTAGACAGTGCTACGCAGTTGTCTTTAAATGCAACTATAATGACTATAGGAAGTAATTACACATTATATTCAGGCACAAATATTGCCGGCTCAGTTGAGCCATGTGTGTTATACATTGGCGTAGGAGGAACTCTTAATGTTACTACTGCAGGAGGTGATGTTGTAAATTTTGTTGGAATAGGAGCAGGTACTTTTTTACCTGTACAAGTAATAAGAGTAAATTCAGTTGTAACTGCTACAGATATTATTGCTCTTTGGTAGATGATACAAATAGGTATAAATATAGCTGTAAAAGGCATTAGTAATTCATTAGTTACTAACATTGTTAATACTTTTGAGGCAAGGGTATTAGGTCTTGGAGGTGTATTCGAGGCTAAGGTCTGTCTAATAGCTCAATTAACAGCATTAAATAATATACAATGAGTTTATTAACAGATGCGAGTTTAATTT
>Ga0181351_1000264_pt1 | contig 14507 bp, 2 predicted proteins | sample Su13VDMM15SD_FD_170485 | JGI IMG/M metagenome (GOLD analysis project Ga0181351, IMG submission 170485) | Freshwater viral communities from Lake Michigan, USA - Su13.VD.MM15.S.D | ecosystem: Environmental > Aquatic > Freshwater > Lake | place: USA: Michigan | collected 2013-07-16 | reverse complement strand
AATGGTGACAGTTAAGCCTGTAGGTAGCGGAACTGTTACCGAAGAAATAGCTGGTAGTGTGCTGCTGACAGCGTTGTAAACTGTATTAAAAAATCCATCACCTGTACCGTAAATTGACAAGTGTCGCGGCATATAACGGAAAGCAATACCCCAACCCCAATCAGACTCAGCCTTCATCATGCGCGCTGCTAGTAATGACGGTATAACAAGACCATACATGCTCTGGTATGGTTCGGCTATTGGGATCGTCGGTGGCCGATCTTTATTTGGCAGGCTAGCGTGCTGGATGCCCCACCAATAACCTCCAACGTCCTCGCTGAGGAAAGGATAGTTGGTTCCCCCAAGCGTGTAATACCTGCCACTGCTAACATCTGAGGAGTTAATTCGCCAAGTGGTCAGTCTTCCCTCGACAAAATTATCAGGATTGCGAGTGATTGCCAACATGGCAGGATCTTGGAGGAGAACAGCTGCAAGAAACGCTGGAAATTTCCATCCCATTTGATGACTCCCGCTTGCAAGCATCTGTCCTCCAGCCATGTGGTAGCTGCACATATCAATCCCGTTTTGGATTAGCCGGATGACGATCTTGCGCTTTTGCGCCTTCGTCCAATCGAGATTAATCCACATTGCAGCATCAGCAAATCGTTCAGCAGAAAACTGCGCGGTGTTTTCAGCGTTGGTATTAGCCGTGTTGTATTGTGGTCTGACCAACGATGCTGTCCATTCACCACTCCATTCATGCCATGGCAAGGGAGGAAAGCGAACATCATCTTCCATATAAGATTGAGTACGGATCTTAGCAGAATCCATGCTATTACGAGAATAGTTAGCAAGCCTAGTCCATTGAATGTCAGACTCGTTAAAAGCGAGTGAACGATCCGTTCCGTAAAACCCTGGACGGAATGACCCAGCAGGAGGAGCAACATCTACAAACATGAATAGAACTATTTTATAGACAGGAACTTTAAAAGCTGTATCCTTCCGCATAATAGATACAGTTACCGAATCACCAGGATTGACTGTGTATGGCAGCGAGCGTTGAATGTCTTTTGAAGAGTCATAAGCATGATATATTTTCTCATTTGAGGTAGGTTGACCCGGAGTAGCTACACTTGCTGTATAAAGCGAGCAAAATCCCTGTGTCTCCATTGGAATGGGATTTTTCATCGCGCCTCCTGTAGCTGTACATACTCCGTAATCCTGATTAGGCGGATTGTTTATTTCAGTAATCGTAGTAGCGCTGTTAAGTACAATATACGGCTCTCCTGAAACATAGCGTCCTACGTTATGCGAACCTGCTAGTGTAATTCGAACTCCTTGATAATCAACAATAGTAACTTCAGGTATAGTAGTTGTAGATATGCCTCTTGATTGCGATGGCTGAACAGGTATCTGACCTGATTCAATACGATACGTCGCCTCGGTAACATCCGACATGTCGTAACCTTCGCGTACAATAGCAGTACTAAAGGTAGTGTCACCAGTTGGTAGAGGATAACTGCTGGTGCCTATACGACCAGCTGCATTTAGTTTAGCAACACCAGAAGAGGAGTCATAGTCAGCAGGTGTAGAGTCTGACACAGAGATCGACCCCCGCATACTTGAATGATTTCCACAAACATAATAAAGTTGAGGAGCATCATACTGTACATCAATCGTAATTGTTCCAACGGCAGTACCGTTGTTCTGGGTAACGATCCTTGTTCCAAGTCCAGCATAAGTAATACCATCAGTGTTGGTCGGTGCAGTAGTATACTCAGAGTCTTGAGAGTGGGCTCCTGGAACTGTTTGAATCCAAAATGGGTGACCAGGAGCGTTAACATTAATGATGTAGCGTCGGCCTCGTACAAAGGATAGAGTTGGGTTTGATTCGCCGTTAATAATATACGCACCAGTTCCTGAATTTGTGACCGTAAGAATCGTATCGCCGGGTGTACTCGCCGTATAGTATACACTTGCATCAGGCACACTTGTGGTTAGACTTATTGCTTTACCTGGCTCAAATATACCACCACGACCGTCAATTGTTGTATTAAAACCAGAACCTAATACATTAATATCAGTCTCGGGACTCCATCCGGTTAACTGCGTTGCTAAGGTAGGTCCATTTTTATAACGAATATGCCACCAATTAGAACCATTACTACTCAATGGACCAGCAATAATTGTACCTACTTTATTGACCGGAAAGGTTGATATTGTTGTACCGCCAGTTGCTGCGCTTCGGATAGCAGTAGTCTTATTGGTAACAATTTTGCGACCTATGAAAAACAAGTTAAAATATGCAGGCATCATCCGCGCATACATAAAGTTGCTTGTATTTGTATAGGCTGATAGTTGCGCGCCTGCAGCTGGTTTGTACCATCTTTCAAAATGTAAAACCGTAGCTGCATCATGATTCCATAGGGTCGTTAGACCCATTATTCGACATGCTAACCATACATTTTGCAGCACTTGATTCCCTCGATACGGACTGTCTTGATACGCATTGTCAGACCATGGTTTCCAACTGTGATTAATTCCCCAATCCGCTTTACCCAACCAGCTCTTATTATACAATTCAAATGGTACTGGCTCACCCCAAACACCTTCAACGAGAATGCGTCTGATATCACCAGTGTTTAGTGTAAATACAGCAGCATCTTCTGCAAAACCTTCATATGACCTTGTACTGCTTACTGCTTTCCACTCACTCGCAGCGTATTTTAATTTTGCGGTTGCGGCATCAGTCTTAGCACCAAGGCAAGCAGCCGCAACAACAACTGGTAGCTTACGACCTTGACGATGGCCCCCATCTGGATAAAAGCTTGTATAATCTCGCCTGCTCCATGTTCCTGTATCGGTGTTATATTTAAAGAGCCAATCGAATATATCTAAGCCATTCTGTATATACCGATAAGCAATAGTTTTCTTTTCGGGAGTTAACGGACCAGTATTCAACCATAGTGCAACACTTCCAAATTTTACCGCTGCCGGTTCGCCATATGTACCACCTTCAACCGTTATACCAGATGGATCGCGTATATCATATGATTCACCCCAAGCAGAAGCTTTTGCAAACCATGATCCGTTAGGATAATCGTCATTACTTGGCATGCTATATGTTGTAGTATTATTAAACTCTACTATGTGTCTATTATTTTGCCATGGTCCCCAATAACTAGCTAATGCATGACCTGCCCATTCAATCCATGGTAATGACGGCATCATGGTAAGCATTTGAGCATATGTAAACTCTCCTGTAGCGTCACTACCAGCACTAGGCGGTAAAGTCAGACTCTTAAACACATCCCAGTTGATATCATTTATGTTCCAGTTAATAGACCTATCGGTACCCCATACTGACGGACGAAAGCTGCCAGAGGGCGGTACAGCCGACAATACAGTAAGTACTGCTATTTTTTGCAAACACGCAGGGCCGTATGTACCCTTCTGGCCAGAGTCGCCAGGATTGGTTGAGACAAAGCTTCTAGCAGACCATAAAACATCGCCAGGTTGAAGTGTAAAGCCTGCACCATTATTAGGACCTCCAACACAAACACTTAGAGCAGCGTTAAGCGTATTTTTATATAAGCCGCTATTAGTTCGGCGATCAGCCGCTCCGGTTACCTCGCCAGCGAAAATCCGTGTATCAAACCCACTCGATGAATATGTAGCATTAATCTCTGGATTAATCATCGAGCCATGCCAAACATCTCCAACTCCTCCAACCGTATTGGAGCTATTTTGCAACGGACCAAAAGGCCATTGTAAACCATCCGAAGCATTTTTGGATTGCGCTACTATTTGCAACGCGGACTGCTTATGCTTAAGGCTGGTTGTTCGGCGTATATCCGGTGTATCAGTAGGCTTAGGAAAAATATTAACGATGGTAACTGGACCTACTACCCACGGTTCACCGTTTGCGAATGTACCAGTTTGACGGTCTTCACTAAATGTCCATTTAATTCTATCTAGTACTGAATCTGTATCTATGGTGATTGACGATGACCGTCCACTTTCTAGTAGTGTAGAGAATGCTCCAGCAGTTGTGCTAGCTTGTACACGAGCGTTGCCAACTACATCAGTGAGGGTGCCCGCTGGTGCTACTCTGCCAGATAGCACTGTAGTGTTGGTTGGAACGAGAGTGCCTGAGTTGTATGTAAGTGCTCCAAGCGTATCAGTGGAATCAGCCAAGCTGCGATAGTTTCCAATTGACCATTGTTGTTCAGTTAGTGAACCAGCAATAAGATGATTGCCTCGATAAGCTCCTACGACTTTTAGCTTAGCCACAAGAGATTGGATCTGAACGCCATAGTACATATCATAAAAAATAGAGTTAACTATCTCACAACCTTTATACGTTCCCGCAACACCGCTGCCCATTGTGGGTGTAATCCCCGGGGTGATGGTTCTGCTATCTAAATTAAACCAGTTACTAAAAGAGCAATGGTGTATTAATACACCAATAGGATCTACTCCCATAAAGCCAACAGCTCCTTCAAAGCCGCTCAGGCTTATATTTTGAAAAAGACAGTTTTGTGACCGCGCGCCGTCGAGATCTGAGCCTTCTACTTGCTGCATTGCAGCAACACCAGAATCATTTCCAAATGGCCCTGTATTTATGCGAACAGACGAAGCCTTAATATTACATAGAATTAAGTTAGACAGACCGCCCACGTTTTGATATACATCAGCATGCTCTGTGTCATTGGAGTCGGGATTAAGTCCAAGACCACGACATTCAGTCACCACAGAGTTAACAATAAAAGTCGCGCCCGTAAATACATCACCGGTATTCCTATAGTAATCTACATTACGTACAAATCCGCTTGCCATATGCTGAACATGGCCTCCTTTTACTTCACGCACTTGTCCGCGTGTAACTGGATGAGTATTACCTGAATTGGCTATTAATCCTCCGCCACCTACAGTGGTGCCGCGCCCTTGATACACAAAATCATCGAGCCAGATTAGCTTATTTGCACCGCTGCCTGGCTTGTACAATAATGAATATTGAGGGTGCTGGTTTAACGTTACTCCTTGAACTTTTAAATAACCAGCAAAAACATTGGGATTGTCTCCTCCGCTATCGTTGTGTGGTAGACTTATTCTAATGTCTGCACGCACCACACCCGGAGCTCCTTTTATTGTTAGCCAGTACGCATCATCGGGGGTATACTCTGTAGAGACTCGCCAATCACCGGCTCCTAGATATATTGTCGCACCAGCCGTCGAGCTGGTTGTACCACCCATAGCAACCTTTAGGGCACTGTGTGCAGCAGCAATTGAAGCATATTTAGGTAGAGCGGCGTTTGGGGTGGTCCCTTGTGCTACACCAGTAGACCCAGTTGCAGTTCCCCCAACTGCAACCTGTGCGTAATAATTTCTGTTATCAACAGCAATTAAAAGAGAGTGTGTAGTCTGATCTGAATAACTGCCTAACGAGGCACCGGCAGCGGATTGCAGCAGGCGCTCATTGCCGCTAATCGATGGCTTGATACGCGCTCTAATCTCATGAAGACCATTGCTAAGTCCCGCTGGCAATTTAAACCAATAGGCTTCGGTCCTTCCCCATTGGTCAGTTTCAATAGTAGGATTGGACACGGTGAGTATTGCACCGTTGTTAAGAGAAAACTCTACCGATAGAGTGCCACATCGCTCTGAACAAGCCGCTTTAACACCAATGAGGTCACCAGCTGACATAATAGCACGTGTAGGTGTCAGCCAATTACCAGGCGGTGTTGTAACATAACCTGGATCAGTCGATTGGCCACGTTGAACAGCGGTCCATAGTGGCCATGCGGTCAGAGCATCGCCGTGACGATAACTACCTGTTGATATAATTGATGATGCCATGTGTGTTTTTAAATTTTGTGTCTGTGTGTGTTACCCGATCGCTGCTGTTTTAAATGTTGATATTTGATCTGCTGTAAATGCTTTATTAAATATACTTATTTCATCTATAGTGAATGCGTTGTAGTCGTTATTCTGCGATGAACTGTAAATATATCCAATTGGTGACCGTAGTATCTTCGTAGAAGCTATGCTAGATGATGCAACTTCTGCGCCGTTGTAGTAAATTTTCTGACTATTGGTATCAATGACTACAGCTATATGAGCTGTAGTTCCTAGTGCCGGTTTAAGCACTGATGAAGGTGAATCAGCAGACGTATTAAATATATACTGTCCATTATCATCTTGAATATTTAACTTTAATTGGAAATTATTTAAAGCGTCCATAGTCTCTACTAACTCTATACTACCTATACTTTGATTATCTGAACCATAACGTCTTCCATCCAACTTAAACACATTATTTACAACGTTAGGTGTTACAGCAGACCTGTATAAGAACATTATTGTAGCTTTTCCACTCAAAGCTGGTCTGTTAAAATACATGCGCCTAGAATAATCAGCTGATTGTAAGGAGCTGTTATATATAGTACCCACCTTAAATAGGCCGATTGACTCGTCATCAGCTGTCTTTCCAGGTAGTAGTCCACTACCTGCCTCATATGTTATATTATATTGTCCTTTTGCTAATGGAAGCGCAGAAAACGGTGCATTACCAGTAGAGCTTGACCCGATGCCATTGTCTGTACCAGTATAGGTATTGACTCCCCAGGTGATGCCTGATCCAAGATCATTTAGCCTGTAATAGTGTATGGGTGATAGAGAGTTTATTAGTGTATTATAGCCAGATAGTGTTTGTGCTGTTCCCACTGCAGGCAAACTCTCCTCAATATAATCGCCATTTCTATTATAGCTTAATACATTTATATTATAAAGTTGAGCATTTTGTAGGTTTGTTGCCGTATACGAGCGAGCAGTAGCAGCTGCAGACTTAGTAGTCCACAGTGTGTCGCTTGATTTGCGATATTTAATATTGAACCCACCAGAAATAGGACTTACAACCGTTGTCCAATTTACAGTAAATGTATTCTCCGACACACTAATATTACTTATATCAGGATCATGAGGCTTAGTGTATAGTTCTAAATCAGGATAAAATATCGCAGCGTCACCATAAGTGTTATACGGTACAAACCTAACAAAGTATCTAGTATTGAGAGCTAATCCTGTAATACTGCTAATCACGGTACTGTTCGGTGTTGCTGCTTTTGGCTGTGTAGTATAAGTAGTCCAAGTGCGTGGTACAGTTGCTGTTTGGGATATTTCCACGCGTGTGCCTAATTCTCTTAAAGATTCATTGACATAAGAATATCCGAGTGAGGTATTAATAGTAATTTGACTATCATAAAACCCCCACTGATAAGGAGCTCCAGTTGTTGACGTACCAAACGCTGCAGGCGTAGCTTGTAAATACGGCACTCCTACAGCTTGAGCGGTCGGTAAAGATTTATTATATCCTGTAGGAATAATATGCCTCGACAGTGGCTCATCCCACTTTGTTCCATCCAGCACACCATTTGCCGAATTTACAAGGCATGCCTCTAAGTTTGGGAATTTTTTAGTGCCATCAAATCTGTTTAGCATAGTCGCTGCTATAGACATAGCGTTTCCCATGTGGCCCATATAAGCAGCCCTGTCATTAAACACCCCACCAGGAAGGCACATCCAGTCTTCAATTCCCATTCTCGCAGAGTAATTGGGATATTGAGTCATCGGCATATTGTTATCGAAAAACAACTGCTTCCATGTGTAGTGACTATCACGGAAAGGCGCCCATGCGTATCCTCCTGTCGTTGTGTTGTTGAATCCGCTTTTGCCGTAATAAGGTGTATCGTAGTCTGGTACGGCTATAGCTCCACAAATTGCAGCACAGCGCCGGGCAAGATCCCACATTCCTCCAGCTGCACCACCCGACGTTAATGACCGCTGCTCCCACGCTGCGTTTAGACACGCCTTTCCAATCAAATCACGAATGTAGTAGTCTTCAATCGGAGTGATACCAGCAGGGTGTTGCGTAGACTTAAAGCAGTTAATTAATACATCATAACCAAACGCTAAATCACGAACATGAAACGCATCATAATAACCACGGTAAAAGAGTTCACGGGTTGGATTAGCATCTTGAGCGTGTGGCCCTTGTTGACCTACAGAGTCGAGACGCTGGGTATTCAGTAAGAGCATCTTTTTCGCGTAGGTTGAAAATGGAATTAGTTCACCGTTATTATTCCAGTTTTTACCTACGGCAGTTTGACCTAGTTGATCAGTAAGTAGTGCGTGTATCAATGCGTTGGTGGTATAATACCTGTTCCCCGCTGGATAAGCATCGAACGCGCCGCGGTCGCCATCCTCACCGGTTTTATACCGCTTCCAAAAATAGTTCTCCACCCCATACCCTGTTGGTTTTACAACCTCTTCTACCCATCGCGCTTTCTTTTCTGCTGAACCCCATAGCAAGAGGCCATGAGTCTCGTTCGCACTTGGAAATGCAGGATTCTTCACCACTATCCGTGTTTTTATATAGGCATCATTGCCAGCATAATAATATTGAAGTGTGTTTGTACCAATCGCAAAGTTATCCTGATTTAGCGTTACAAAGCTTGCCCCTGCATTGGTAAAGCTTCCACTAGTACCAAAACGGTAAAAGACATTGTTGCCGTTGATAGCCCGAATTGTTACTGACACTGTACCACCGGTACCGGCTTGAAAATACGTCTGCTGGTCATTGATTTTCGGATGAAAGTAGATTTTCGCAGGCGTAGTGTAAAACTGACCTGTTCCTGTCGCTTCCCATGTCAAGCAGGGCGTCTTGGGGTTCACCACAAATACTCTCATTTTGCCATCACTTGCCCACCAATCATTATCTCCAGGTCGTGCGCCAGGTAGAGAATCATCATCCCATGTTGTGATTGTGTGCCACTCATCACCTACAGAATCGGTCAAGCCATAAGTAAAATATGCGTTGCTATCGAGTATGTCAGCTCCATTGTTGCCAGTTGCTCCAAGCACTAGTGTTCCAGCTACAGGAGCTGGTGCGGGATATCTGAGAGTCGCAAAGGTGAGTGAAGCAGTGAACGCGGGTGCTGTTGTATCTATTCTATTTGCGCCATTTGGAGAGCCATACTGGGTCCAGTTGAAACTTTGATTCAAATCACCATCTACCCAATAACGGATTAATCCCTCATCGTTAGTAGCAAGCTTATAGGTCGTGCTACCTGGTTGAATGTTGCGTCCATACACATTGAGACTGTTGTGTGAAAAGCTAATGGCGGTTACAGCTTTAATGTACACCACTTGCGCGTCAAAAGTAGGAGCGTCGTGATAGAGTGTCTCAACAGCATAGTCGACGTCGGCAGTGCCGGCTAGTGTCATCGAAATGCCGGAACGATAGTTATGAATAGTCGATGCCATTTGTATAATTATTTATCAATCATTCATCTTATATGTGTAAAATATCTAAGAATTAATAAGAATACGGAGGAGGTGTTGTGGGTGTTGTGGGTGTTGTGGGTGTTGTGGGTGTTGTGGGTGTTGTGGGTGTTGTGGGTGTTGTGGGTGTTGTGGGTGTTGTGGGTGTTGTGGGTGTCACTGGTCCCGTCGGCACTGGTTCAGGCTCAGATGTAGGTGCCGGCTCAGCTACTTCATTATAAATTACCGGAGGATCTAGCGTTAGTGTAGATTGCGACGCCGGAATCTCTAATAAAGTTATAGATGAAGTACTTGTGATGCCACTAACATTTCGTGCATTAATAGAATATATAGTAGTTGCATCTGTTGTAACAGTTGTCGAGCCTGTAGGTATAGTTGCATTTGCATAGTTGGTAGTTTCACCTGGTTGAGATATAAAGGATGCAGTTGCGGCATTACTTATTCCCCAGGTGAAAGTTGATGTGTCGCCGGTAGTAACATTTATAGTCCGCCAAGCAGAGTTTGTTGGTATTCCTTGTATATATGCCGGTATTGAAGATGATAGTGTAATATATGGAACATATGCTTTCCACATTGAGGTTACAAAAGGAGATAATACACCAGGCTCTCCTGCTACTAAAGCAGTACCCTTCACCATGACTTCTTGCCAATATCGATCGTAATAATTGAAAGTCGCAGAACTGTTCCACACATACTCAGCTCCCATAATACGGGTTGCTAAGACACTACCAATCAGAGAAGATCCATTAATACCACGATATGGAGCATTCCACTGGGACCCTGCTGTGGAATCATGTACTGACGACCACTCAGGCATACCTATCATTTGTGAGGTATATCCTGCTGATAGTATATTCCTTTGTGGATTAAGATCAATATCACTTTGACTGACATAGAAGTGCTGAGAATCTTCTTGGAAATTCTGCGTTCTTGCCTTTGCGGTGATGTTAGCATCATCTAATATCCACCCTGCTAATAGAACAGGAAACTTTTTACCAATATGATAGTCTTTATCCGCTTGCCAACTTCCACCAGCTGACAACACACCGTAAAGATCAATTCCTCTCTGTACCATTCGTATCAAAAGCTTTTCTTTTTCATCATTCTCGTAATTTAGATTCAGTAGAAGCGCTGCCTCCGAAACCTTATAGGATATGTATGAGCCAGTATTAGGGTAGTCGTGGGCTTTGGGTAACAGATAGTTACTTATGTAGCTTGATCCCTGCACAATGATAGCTCTTTCAAACCTAGCCTCCATATCAGTGAAGGTAGGAGTATATGTAACATTGGTAAGTTTCTTCAAACGATCATATCTTAATCCACTCTTATTCCAACGAACTGTTTTATCTGCGCCACGAATATACGGAGGTCTGAAGCTGTAAGGTGCTGGTGCTTCTGATACTACGGTTAGGATTGCGATAGTCTCAATCTGCGGTTCGTCACCCAATGCGGTACCTGTAAAGCTCATTGCAGACATTATTGAATCACCTGCTACTGCTGTATACGGTAATCGAGCTGCAATGTTCAAGTTGTGTCTATAACTGCCTTCGCAACCAGGTTTCAGATTAATACGTTCATCCCAAGCCTGTATAGGTGTTTGATTGGTTCCACTTATATTATAATCTGGATTAACCATTGTACCATTTATATGGTAATATGTATCACCAGGAGCATTGATCTGTTCATATTCAGGACTAATACTCATAATCTTTACCGGTCCCACTACCCACCAATCACCGTTAGCAAACTGCCCTGAAGTATTCTCTCCTTCAAAAGTCCATGTAATTCCAAATTGTTTTATCTCACTTACTCGTACGATAGCAGGAGTTACTTTTAATTCTACAGCTCTTACAACTTGACGACCAGCAGCATTAGTTGTAGTTATTCTATAGGTTGTATCTACTGCTGGAGAAACATTTACTGATCCACTCGACGGATTAAAGACACCAATATCTGGTTCTATTACCACATCAACGGCACCTTGCGTAGACCATGTGAGGGTTGTTGAACCTCCTGCTGTAATTGCTGAACTTGCAAGTACTAGAGTAGATTGTGGTACAGCTACTACACGTAAGATACTAGACTGTATTGTTTCTTGCCTATTACTATTAAGTGCTCTAATAGTGTATGTTGTATTCGCAGTAGGAGAAACAATTACTGATCCACCTGATAGAGGAAAACTACCAACATTAGGAGTTATCTCTACGCTCACTGCATCTTCTATCGACCATGTAAGGGTTGCTGAAGTTCCAGTTGTAATTGTTGTGTTATCAAGTGACAGCTCAACAGTTGGATCGGGTAAATATGGTGGAGTATAGACTGGTATAGTATAAGTTGGTGTAAACACACGTGCTACTTCCTTAGTTGTTGCATCTAATAATGACGGTATTATCTGTATATCTTGCTTTGATTCAAAGTTAACAAACGTTTTATTAGTTGAAATGGGCTGAATTTGAGTATTAATAGCAACAAGCTCAGTAATATTATCGTAGAATGATCCCCAGTAAACATTTACAGGTTGGTGTATGGTAGTAACATCGCCGCTATCATAATAGAAGATAAAGGTTGAGGTTAATAATACACCGTATGAGGTCGTATTGTTATTGTATATATGTGGGTATGCTGTACAGATAGAGCCTCCAACCTTACCATATATTACTTCATTGTAAATTGATTGTGTACGGTAATCAAAAAAAGCATTTTTACGTAAATTAAGATTACTACTACCGTCACCCCAATTAATATCTAAAAATAGCACGCTATTAACTGATTCATTAATCTCATACAAATTATAATTTACAACACTTTGACCCTTAACTATTATAGCGGGCTGAATAATAGTTTTTGTAGCTGCTGAAAGGGAGCCATAATCTACATTAATAGTTTTCATAAAATTATAGTACCGTTATCGCGTATTGTGGTTCCGTCTATTACATTAATATCAGCGTATGCTGTAGAAGGATATGCTCCTGATAATTCGTAAAAGTTTGTTGTATTAATAATTTTATCCTGTTTATAAAGTTTAGAGTCGTGTAGTATAGCAATATTATTTTTAATACTAAATCCTATATCATATATATAGACCATATTATTATTATCCGTACACGTATATGTCAGCTTATATATACTATTAAAGGAATTAAAAGCAATAATAGGCTTATCTACTTTGATGATATTTATATCAAATTCAGGTGTAAATATATCTCTAAAACTAAAAACACTAATTGATACAGCCGTATCTTCTTCTATTCTAGGAAATACACGTGTTGTTGTATTATATAACGTATTGTATTGGTATATAGAAGGTAGTAAAACTTTATAGTTAGAACCGGATAAACTCTGTACTTGACCCTGAATTTCAATATCATCATCATCACCCTTTATACTACCAATTAAATCTACTCCACTCTCTGTATTAAGAACTAGAGCCAAGTCTTCAGAAGCCTGATCTATCACACAAAAAGTAATAGTCTTATCTTGCTCATTAAAAAATCTATTTGAAAATTTATTTATAGAACTAGCAGAATTTCTTGTAAAGTAAGTATTTTTTGTGTTAGGTTTTATAAATCCTTCTTCCGTGTACAATAGCTTATCAAGTACAAGATAGCTATCTGTTTCACATATAACGGTATCATACACTATATCAAAATCACGAATCTTACTATAAATCTGACTTGTTATATCATCTTTATACTTGTTAAATACAACACCAAGCGCAGCAGAAATTGGTAGGGATGTTGAATATCGTTGATTTTTAACATATAGCTGACCATTTAGCTTTCGTTTATATGCTTGGGTTTTAAGTTCATCATCACCCTTTATACTACTCACTATTGTTGAGCTATTTGTATCAGTACTATCAAAATAACTAGTATTATCTGTATAATTAAAATTATTCGTGATAGTAATATCACCAGTGTCTAAGAAAGAACCACAATCATACTCCTCTACATTTAAATTAGTATAACCTGTCTTTACATCTAAAGTAAAATTCGCATTGCTTACACCGTTGTTTATATAAGCGCGTCGCACTGGGGTTAAACTAGAAACACCTCCATCTACTAGTATGGGATAGTAATACGGTAGCTGTTGTGGGTATGTGCTACTGTCAGCGCCAGAGAGAGTGTCTGGCAAAAAGGTATTATCTATAAATTTAAACTCACCAGCATCTCTAAGCTGAAATATTACGTTACGGTTAGCTACTATAGCTTCTGTATACGGTGTAAATTCTCTAAAGAATAGTGTATACGGCCTTGTAGGAAATGTAAAGTCAGGTACGCGTGCGTTGGGTACTGTGTTTGCTGATATACCGGAGCGAGTAGAACCACCTATAGTACCTGTTTTTGTATAGTCAAAATTACTACCTTCATAGGGATCGAAAAAGACATGACCATCAAGTGTTAAATCAAGAATGTAGCTTAGGCTTGAAAGATCTTCTATAGTTTTAAACGTGTGACCATATTCATCTTTAAATAATGCATACTCATTACCGTAAATATCATATTGTACTTTGGTAATATATCCTTTGTTATATAAGTCACTAAAGTTAAGATTAAGACTATCATCGTTAACTAAAGTCTTTAGTGTGTTCTGTTCTCTTGTAAAGTAAGGTGATACAGTCTGTTCGTAATTACTAACTATAGGGTCCCCAGTAGCAAACCCTGAAGAGATATTCTTAATATCCTGAGTGTAATCGTGTACAAATACTACAGGGTAATTGCTTTGCTTGTTAATAGATACATTACCATACACATTAGGATCCGGGTAAATGTATACACTATTAGGTAATAATTTTGTGTTATCTACACTATATGTATAATTATTACTATTTAATTGAAATATGCCGTGTGTATCTGGCTTGAAAAATAGACCTAAGTCACGTAATAATTTAATTTCGTTTGATTGTACAGTCGCTGTATTAGCAGATTGTAGGTTTGCAATGTTAGCTGAAGGATTTTGCGCTGTTATAAATTTACCGGAGCAAAGAGTATTATTCAGAGTGCTAGTATAGTAGAGATCTACACCAATATACTTACTAATCAATCCCTTCTTAAGAACGTCGCGTTCAGTTTGTGATAGTCCACATATATTTGCTATATTATTATCTAGTAGAAGTATCGGGTTGGTTGGATCACAAATAAGATCAACCGTGACAGAGTAGTTAACAGCTAACGGTATCTCTACCT
>Ga0181351_1000263_pt1 | contig 14510 bp, 17 predicted proteins | sample Su13VDMM15SD_FD_170485 | JGI IMG/M metagenome (GOLD analysis project Ga0181351, IMG submission 170485) | Freshwater viral communities from Lake Michigan, USA - Su13.VD.MM15.S.D | ecosystem: Environmental > Aquatic > Freshwater > Lake | place: USA: Michigan | collected 2013-07-16 | reverse complement strand
GGCCGCACTGGCATGGGCAACGATGCTCCCGGCGGCGCTAACTTCAACGGCGCGTCCAAGGTTGTTCACCCCGTTATGGCCGAAGCCTGCGTAGACTTTGCCTCCCGAGCCATTAAAGAGATGTTCCCGCCAGACGGTCCTACCCGCACCAAGATTTTGGGCGAGATGACCGAGGAGAAAGTCAGCGTTGCCGAGCGCAAGCGCGACTACATGAACTGGCAGCTCACTGAGCAGATCGAAGAGTTCCGCGACGAGCAAGAACAGATGCTGACCCAGCTCCCACTGGGCGGCTCCCAGTACATCAAGCTTTGGTACGACGAGCAAAAAGCCCGTCCATGCTGCGAATTCCTGCCGATTGACCGGGTTTACGTGCCGTTTTCGGCTGCGAACTTCTACACCGCCCAGCGCGTGACTGAGGTTCACGAGATAACTTCATTTGAGTTCAAGCGTCGCATCGCCAGTGGTCTGTACCGGGACGTTGACATCATCCGCGCCACGATGGAACCCGATCAAACTGCTTCTCAAAAGGCATCCAACAAGATCGAAGGCAAGAAGTTTGAGGACAACGAGGACGGCTTGCGCACCGTTTTCCACATTTACACATGGCTTGAGCTGGATGACGACCCTTACACCGATGGTGAGATGGCTCCTTACATCCTGATGATTGACGAGTTGGACAACGAAGTCATTGGCCTGTACCGGAACTGGGAAGAAGGCGACGAGACCATGACCAAATTGGACTGGATTGTCGAATTCAAGTTCATTCCATGGCGCGGAGCCTATGCTGTTGGCCTGCCGCACCTCATTGGTGGCCTCTCAGCGGCACTTACCGGGGCTTTACGGGCCTTGCTGGACTCTGCGCACATCAACAACACGGCAACGATGCTCAAGCTCAAAGGAGCCAAGATCTCTGGGCAGTCGCAGCAGGTGGAAGTCACGCAAATTGCCGAGATTGAGGGCGCTCCCGGTGTCGATGACATCAAGAAGATCGCCATGCCCATGCCGTTCAACCCGCCAAGTCCGGTTTTGTTCCAGTTAATGGGCTATTTGGAGAAAGCTGCCAAGGGCGTGGTCACCACGGCTGAGGAAAAGATCGCTGACGTGAACTCCAACACCCCTGTTGGCACGACGCAGGCCCTGATTGAGCAGGGAGCGGCTGTTTTCAGCTCTATCCACGCCCGTTTGCACTCCAGCCAAGCCCGAGTGCTCAAAATCCTGTCCCGTTTGAACCGTTGGTACTTGGATGACCAGCGAAAAGGCGAGTTGATAGCCGATTTGGAGATCAAAAAAGAGGATTTTGCCAAGAACACGGACGTTGTGCCTGTCTCTGACCCGCACATCTTCTCCGAGACCCAGCGTATGGCCCAGATTCAGGCCGTCATGCAGATCATGGAGAAGAACCCGCAGCAATTCAACCAGAAGGCTGTGATTGAGCGGTTCCTGAAGCAGATCAAAGTGGCGGGTATCAACGAACTGCTGGTCAACACCCCTCCGACCGACCAACGCAGCCCAGCCGACGAGAACGTGGCGATGGCTTTGGGCCAACCAGCCTTTGCTTTCATCACCCAAGACCACTTGGCGCACCTGCAAGCCCACTTGGACTTTGGCAAGGACCCAATCTTCGGCTCCAACCCGTTGATGGCCCCTCAGTTCGTGCCTACCCTGCTGGAGCACATCAAGCAGCACTTGACGCTGTGGTATCTGCAACGCATGAACGGGTACGTGAACAAGGAAAACAACAAGGCGGTCCAGCAGTACGAGGACAGCCGCTTCACGGCCAGTATCGACAAGCTGTATGCCTTGGCCTCTCAGCACGTTTCCATGGACAGCGAGAAGGTGTTCTCTGGAATCATGCCTGTGATCACTCAGATGATCCAAGCTGCCCAGCAGTATGCCCCGCAGCCTCCACTGCCTCCAGAGGCCAAAGTGCTTCAGGAGACCAGTATGGCCGAGACTCAGCGCAGGGCTGCACGGGATCAGCAGGAGATGGCACTCAAGGGCCAGCAGCATCAAGACGACATGGCTATGGCGAACGAGGAAAACCAGCTCAAGCTTGCCATTGCCATTGGCGACAACGAGACCAAGGAACGCATCGAATTGGCCCGGATGAACCGAGAGGTACAACGGGCTATGCAAGAGCGGCTGATACCCGCAATCACCAACCAGCCTCAAGGAGACATGAATGGCTACCAGTAAACCGCAAGACAGCATGGGCATTCCGATGCACAAGCGCATTGCCATGGGCGAGAAGCTCGATGGCACTTCCCTGCAACCCAAGGGCAACCCCCAGCAATCTAAGAAAGGAAGCTTGCCGACAAAACAAAAATGAAAACCCTTTCTGATTTCATCGGCGCAATCAAGACTCGTCAAGCTGAAATAGCTTCATCCTTAGCGGCTGGAAACGCTGCTTCATGGGACGTGTACATGCGCATGGTGGGACATCACGCAGGCTTGGCAGAAGCCTACGAAATATTAAACACAATGCTAAAGGAAGAGAGAGACGATGAGTAACACATTGGAAGCTTCTGGCGAAGCTGAGTTGGCTTGGGCATTCCCGAGCGTAGAACCCGGTGCGAAACCTCTTGGTGGACGAATTTTGGTGCAACTGCGCCGAACCAAAAAGAAGGCAACAAGTGCCGGGATTATCTTGATCGAAGAGACCAAGGAAACCGAGAAGTGGAACAACATGGTGGCGAAAGTCATTGAAGTTGGACCCCTCGCTTTCAAACACCGCGACACCATGGTGAGCTGGCCTGAAGGCTCATGGTGCGTTGCTGGTGACTACATCCGAGTCCCTAAGTGGGGCGGTGACCGTTGGGAAGTAAAAGTCCCCGGTGAGGATGATTTGGAAGACCCTGCATTGTTCATGATCTTGAATGACCATGAAGCCATTGCAAAGGTTGTTGGTGATCCCCTAGCAATGAAGGCCTATCTATGAGCACAGATACAAAAAACAAAGACGACGAGAAGATTGTCGTCAACGAAAGTCAGGACGGCTCCGCTGTCATTGAGTTGCCCGGTCACATTCAGGGCGACGAGCATGACGACGATGACGACACCCATGCCGAAGGCGGCGAGGTTGACGCAAGCGGCGACGAGGTAGCCCCTCCTGATGAAACTGAATACCAAAGAGCACGTCGTGAAAAGCGTCGTGCCAAGCGAGAGCTTGCCAAGCGGTCCAGCGCCGAGAAGGAAGTAAAACTTCAAATGCTGGAGCGCAAGAACCAAGAGTTGATGGAGCGACTCATGGTCGTGGAGAAGAAGCACCACGCTTCCGATCTGGCCCAGCTTGACAAGGCAATTGAAGACCAAGAGTTGCGCCTTCAGTACGCCAAGATGAAGCTGGCCGAGGCGACCACTGCGCGGGATGGTCAGGCTTTGACCAAAGCTCAGGACATGTGGTACGAGACCCGCCGCAAGATTGAGCAGCTCCAAGGCTTCAAAAAGCAGGCGGTTCGCCCCCAGAACGAGGGTGGAATCCCTCCAGATCCACGAGTTGCGCGGAACGTCAACACTTGGATGGAGCGCAATTCTTGGTTCAACGCCGACTTAGGCGATGTGGACAGCCAGATTGCCAAAAAGCTGGACGAGGCTTTGACAAACGAAGGATTTGACCCCTCTGATCCGGGGTACTTCACAGAGCTTGACAAACGCTTGCGCAATTACCTGCCGCATCGTTACAATCAAGATACCGAGAGAAGTGATAGCTCTGGTAAACCGAGAAGGAACATTGTGGGCGACTCAGGACGTGAGTTTTCATCTGGCGGCTCAAACCGCAACACCTTCACCCTGACACGGGAGCAAGTGTCTGCGATGAAGGAAGCGGGTTTTTGGGATGACCCAGAAAAGCGCAGCAAGATGATCAAACGTTACGCAATTGAAGCACGTCAACAAAACTTTAAAGGTTAAGCCATGGAATCACGTCTCAAAAAATCTCTTTCTGCTGGTGGTAGAGAAGCCCGTTCTTCACAGGATGCAGGCCGTGAACCGCCGCAGGAAAAATTCATTTCGTCTAACGAGCGTCGCAAGATGTTTACCGATGAATGGAACCAAAGCGCACTGCCAAGAGCACCCGAAGTACCGGGGTGGCATCTTTGCTGGTTATCAACAACTAATACATACGACACCATTGAAAAGCGGTTTCGTCAAGGGTATGTGCCTGTGAAAACGGACGAACATCCCGGTTACGAAAATTACCGTGTAAAAGCAGGTGAGTACGCTGGATTTATCGCATGTAATGAAATGATCTTGTGCAAACTTCCAATGGATGTTTACCAAGACATTATGTTGCACATGCACCATGAAGAACCAATGAACGAAGCCGACAAGGTCCGAGTTCAAGTGGAGCAACTTCAGGGTAGACGCGATAGCTCCGGCAAGTCATTAGGTCAGGTTGAAGGCGAAGGTTTTGGCAATTTTGACCAATCTGTCCCTATGCCAATTTTCCAAGGCTAAGGACACCGAAATAGGAGTAAGACTATGTCTTCTACAAACGCTCCATTCGGCTTGCGTCCCGCATTCCATCCCTCTGGTTTGGATCGTGCTCAGGCGCTTGCCAATGGCATTCAAGCTGTCTCTACGAGCGGCATCAATAACGTTGGTTACGGAACCACCATTCTCAAAGGTCAACCTGTCAAATACAACGCTTCTGGCTGGCTCAACGTAGCCGCCGCAGGCGATGCTTTTGTCGGTGCTTTTGCTGGTGTTGAGTGGACTGACTCTACTGGTCGTCGTCGTGTCTCTAACTACTGGCCTGCAAGCGAAAGCTTCCAGACTGGCTCTGTTGTGGCCTATTTCTATAACGATCCAAACATCGTTTATGAAATCCAGTCCGATGCAACTATTGCTCAAACTGCGCTGAACGCTCAGTATGACTTTAGCAACGCAACGGCTGGCTCGACCACCACTGGTCTGTCTCAAGCAACTCTTGGCGTGTCAACTGGAACCACCACTGCTGTGGCCCAGATGCGTGTCGTAGACATTGCTCCGTACCCCGACAATGCTTGGGGAGATTCTTATGTAATTGTGCGCGTGACGATTTCCAATCATCAGAACGTCGCAACAATTGTTGCTTATTAAGGAGGGAGTGAACCATGGCCGCTCCAATGCGCAGTACCGACTTTCGCAGTATTGTCGAACCCATTCTGAACGAATGCTTTGATGGTGTCTACGACCTTCGCCAAGACGAATGGTCACGAGTTTTCCGCGAGGAAACAGGCATCCCCCGTAACTACCACGAAGAACCCGTCCTGTACGGTTTCGGTGCGGCTCCACAGTTGCCTGACGGCTCTCCTGTGACGTACCAACAAGGTGGTGTCCTGTTCCTGAAACGCTACGTGTACAACGTGTATGGCTTGGCCTTTGCGTTGACCAAAGTGTTGGTGGAAGACGGCGACCACATCCGTATCGGTCAGGTTTATGCACGTCACTTGGCACAGTCTTTGATTGAAACCAAAGAAACTCTGTCGGCTAACGTGTTGAACCGTGCTTTCAACAGCTCCTACCCCGGTGGTGACGGCGTTCAACTGAACTCCGCTTCTCACCCCATCGTGAACGGTACTTTCAGCAACTTGCTGACCACTGCCGCCAACTTGTCTCAGACATCGCTTGAGCAGATGCTGATTCAAATTCGCCAAGCTGTGGACAACAACGGCAAAAAGATTCGTCTGGTTCCCCGCCAATTGGTGGTGGCCCCCGGCAACGAATTGCAAGCCGAAGTTCTGCTGAAGTCTGTGCTGCGTGCAGGCAACGCCAACAACGACATCAACCCAATCAAGTCGATTGGTTTGCTGGACGAGGGCGCTGCAATCATCAGCCGTTTGACTTCTCCTACCGCATGGTGGGTGCAGACCGACGCTCCTGAAGGCATGAAGCTCATGATGCGCCGCAAGCTGGAGAAGACCATGGAAGGCGACTTCGAGACTGACTCTATGCGCTACAAGGCGACAGAGCGTTACGACGTTGGCTTCACTGATCCCCGTGCAATGTACGGTACACCCGGCGTTTAATCATCCGAATGGGGGCTTCGGCCCTCATTCTCTATAGGAGAAAAAACAATGGCACAAACCTACATTGGTTCTACCCTGCGCACAGGTTCGGGCACGTTGACTGACACCACTGACGGCGGCTTCGTCGTTGTGAGCCAGACCACCACCGTGACCACCGCTGCCGCAGGAACTGCGACAAGCGCAACCATCACCATCCCAGCCTCTTCTCAAATCATTGACTTTTTTGTTGATGTGGTTACGAACGAAGTTGTGGGCGGTGGAACCGCTACGACAATCCCAGTCACGATTGGAACGGCTGCTGCTGGAACCCAGTATCTGTCGGCCACTGACGTATTTGCAGGCGGTCGCGCTGCGTTGTCCTTTACGGCAGCACAGTTGACAGCCATGTCCAACGTCGGAACCAGTCAATCTGTGGTTATCACGGCAGATCCCAACGGCACGATCAGCACAACTCAGGCGGTTATTCGCTTGACCGTTGTGTATGCTCAGAAAGTCTAAGGAGGCACATCATGGGTCAATTCAAACCAATGGTGAAGATGGAGACCACTGAGCCTTCAGTTGAACTCAAGCTGAAAACAGGTGGCGCTGTTAAGAAGGCCATGGGCGGCGGCATGACTGGGGATCAAATCCCAGTTTATTCCACTATGCCCGGATCTTTGGGCGCTCCTCGTGGCGGCATGGATATGGCTTCTGCACCTAAGAAACCATCTATGGCGAAACGCAAGAAAGCCATGATGGGCAAGCCTGCCATCATGAAAGAAGGCGGCGAGTCTAAAGCTGAACACAAAGCCGAAATGAAGGCCATCAAGGGCGTTAAGTCCGAGATCAAGTCTCATGCATCAAAACCCGCCAGCAAAGCCCACAAAGGCTTGGCTACAGGCGGCGTGGTGATGGGCAATGCGGGTGGCTACAAGATGGGTGGCGGCGTTCAGACCTCGACCGTGACTACGGCTCGTCCTGACACCTCTTCTGACGTGACTGGTGGCGTAAAGCTTGGCAATGCTGGCGGCTTCAAAAAAGGCGGCAAGATTGGCAAGTACGCAATGGGCGGCGGCGTAAAAACCTCTGACGTTGTTACCGCTAAACCCGGCTTGACTGGCACGACTACTGGCGGTGTTACCAAAGGCAATGCTGGCGGTTTCAAGAAGGGCGGTGCTGCAAAAAAGTTTGCTGAGGGCGGCTCTGTCCAAAACGACGGAGGCCCTCGAAAAATGCCACAGGGGAATAAACCCCCATCAAAACCTGTGAGTATTTCCAAACTTTCTGGCGCATTCAAAAAAGGCGGCACAGTCAAGAAGATGGCTGGCGGCGGTTCAAGTGATTACGACCCAGTTATTTCTCGTGAGAACGCTCGTATGCAAGCTGAAAAGAATGCAGAGCGTGCTGAGAACGAAGAGATGCGGGAAATGATTCTTGGCGCTCCAAAGCGGCTTCTTGAAGGCGCAAAGCGCATGATCGGGATGGGTCAAAGTTCTGACAAAGAGCCTAAGTCCATCACCAAAACTGAGAAATCGGTGACGGTGACTCCCGGCAAAAAGCGTGGCGGTGCAGTCTGCTAAAACAAGGTAGGGGCTTCGGCCCCTGCTTTTATCTGGAGATTTAGATGTCAACATTGACGAATGTGTTCTCTGCGCACGCTGATGCGACAGGGACAATTTATGCAGGCGCAACGAACCTTGCTGGCTATCAGGCTTTGTCTGGCGGCACTGCTGGTGAAGTTATTTTTCGTGATGGCGGCTCAGGTGGAACTGTTCTTTTGAAGTTCAACATTCCGGCCAACACAAACAACCCGTTTGCCAACATCATTCCCGGCAACGGCATCCGGTTTAACACCAATATTCATGTGACGCTGCCCACCGCTGCGGCAGTGACAATTTTCTGCGGTTAAGCCATGGCAACCACTTTGTCCTCCATCACGCGCCAAGGAGCCTTTGAGCCTTTTGAGCTTCAGGTTTCTCGCGGCCAGATTCAAGGTCACCGAAATGTGACGGTCTTTGGCTTCAATCCTGATGTGGACACAAGTCAGGTTTCCGTCTGGCCTTTGCCGAGCCTGATCACGTTTCCAGTGGCTGCGCTTCAGATGACTGTCAGCTCCACAAGCGCAGACGATACAAGCGCAGGAACTGGTGCTCGGACGGTCGTTGTGGAGGGCTTGGATGCCAACTATAACGAGGTCAGTGAAACCGTGACCCTGAACGGTCAAACGCCCGTGACAATGACCGCATCACTGCTTCGCGTGAACTACGCCTATGTGGGAACAGCAGGCTCTGGGAATGGCGCGGCTGGTAACATCTACATCGGCACAGGAACAGTGACTGCGGGTGTTCCTGCAACCACATACGATGTCATCAAGTTTGACTACAACACGACAATCACAGGCAGCTTCACTGTTCCTGCTGGCTACAAAGCTTATGTTTCTCAGGGATTGTTCTCTGCTGGTCAGGCAGGCGGTTCCAATCAGGTTCAGGGCAGATTGCTGACCAGAGGCACAGACAACATCCGGCGCACCGCCGCAGTCACCAGCATCAACAACGGTGTTGCCGACTACACGTTTGAGTATCCTCTGGCTGTCCCAGAAAAAACCACGCTTGAGGCGACGGCGATTGGAAGCTCCAACAACAACGCCTGCTCGTCCATGTTTATTTTGGTTCTGATCAAAGAGGGTCCGTAATGCCAAGCAAATCACCTTCCCAGCACCGCTTGATGCAAGCTGTTGCGCACAATCCTGCGTTCGCCAAGAAGGTAGGCATCTCTCAAAAGGTCGGCAAAGAGTTTGCAAAGGCCGACGAGGGTAAAAAATTCAAGAATGGTGGTCTTTATGAAAACATTCATGCAAAGCGTGAGCGAATTGCTGAAGGCTCTGGGGAAAAAATGCGGCGAGTTGGCAGCGAAGGTGCGCCAACGGCTAAAGCCTTCCGAGAGTCAGCCAAAACAGTAAGCAAGAAGGAAGGCGGTCCAAGCCTTGCTGTCGGTCGCGGTGAAAAACTCCCGGTCTCTCGTGGTGCTGGCTTGACCGAAAAGGGCCGTGAGAAATACAACCGGGAGACTGGATCGAACCTGAAGGCCCCCCAGCCCCAAGGCGGCAGTCGCAAGGACTCTTTCTGCGCAAGAATGCAGGGCGTGGTTGATCATGCCAAGGGGGATGCGCCAAGAGCAAAGGCATCCCTGCAACGGTGGAAATGCTGACAAGGAAAAACAATGGCGTACTCAGGAACAGTCGGAACAACGGTCATCAATGTCCAAACATACATTGATCACGGCGCTCGTCGGGCTGGAAAGCTTGCCGAGGAGCTGACTTCTGAGCAGCAGATCTCGGCGCGAGAGTCGCTTTACTACTTGCTGTCCAACCTCATCAACATGGGGATTCAATATTGGTGCATCAGCAAGAAGATTTACGGCGTTCAGCCTGACAAAGCGGTTTATGACCTGCCCGTGGGTGGCAACGACGTCTTGCAGGCCCTGTATCGCCGCATGAACCGCCCTACGCCCAACTCTACCGGGGGCTACACAGCATCCTCGGGGGTGGCTGCAAACGCCTTTGACAGCGACATTGATACCAAATGCACCCAGAGCGCCCCAAACGGCAACATTGCTGTCGATTACGGCACTGACAACACGGTCTATGTTGGCTCAATTGGCATCATGCCGGGGGTCACAGGCTCGTTTAACGTGGTCTTTGAGGTGTCTGATGACGGTGTGATGTGGACATCGCTCTACGCCCCCGGCGTGACCGCTTGGGTGGATGGTGAATGGCTCTGGTACGACATTGAAACAGGCGCAAACACTCAGTATTACCGTATGCGCGAGACCGGCGGCAACACTTTGAGTGTGCGAGAGCTGTATTTTGGCAACAACGCCACGGAAATCACCATGGCTCGGTTGAACCGGGACGACTACACCAACCTGCCGAACAAGAATTTCACGGCAAACCAGCCGTTTCAGTATTGGTTTGACCGAACCATCCCGCAGGCATCCATTTACCTGTGGCCCGTCCCGTCGGACCCTTTCGTTCAGATGACTGTGTGGTACTCCCGCCAGATCATGGACGTTGGTGCGCTCACAAATGAGCTTGAGATCCCTCAGCGGTGGCAATATGCCATCCAAGCGATGCTGGCGCACCAGATGGCCTTAGAGCTACCCGGCGTGGACATGCAGCGGATCTTGTACTTGGAAGCTCAGGCCGAAAAAGCCTTCAACCTTGCCGAGCAAGAAGAGCGAGATAAGTCGCCTATTTACTTTGCGCCAGCGATAGGGGTATACACAAGATGACATGCTCCGTTTACTGGATTAGAGCCAAAGATCACTCTGACTTCATGTCGCAGGGGTATGTTGGCGTTTCTCGTGACGCACGTTGCGCCACTTTGATGGCGCAAGGGAGAACCGTATGAACATCAGCGTTTACACAAGGTGACATCATGCCAAAGTTCCTTGACACCACAGGGATGTCAGATATAGCGATCTTTGTGTGTGACAGGTGCAAAATGAAGCGCCCACATGCCGAGTCTCGCAACGACCCCAACTTTCCCGGCCTCCTTGTCTGTGGGCAAGGCTGCGCAGATGATTTTGATCCTTACCGACTTCCTGCTCGAAAAACGGAGAAAATCACCATAAGATTTCCGAGGCCAGATCTGGCGTTGGACGGTGTTGAAGACCAGTCTCCAGCGTATGGTGGCAAGGTCATTACCCCATAAATTTAAGGACAGAAAATGGCACAGTCAGGCTTTACCCCCATTCAGATTTACTACAGTACAACCCCCGGCAGTGTTCCGTTGGCTGGCGATCTTGCAAACGGTGAGTTGGCGATCAACACCAGCGACGGCATCTTGTACTACAAGGACAGTGGGGGCGCTGTTCAAATTCTTTCTTCTGGCAGCTCCATTTCGGTTTCTGCGGTAACTGTTGCCACCACAACCAACTTGGCATCCTTGTCGGGCCTGCTGACAATTGATGGCGTTACGGTGACTGCTGGTCAGCGCGTGCTGGTCAAAGACCAAACCTTGAGTCAAAACAACGGCGTGTATGTTGCCGCAGTGGGAGCGTGGACTCGTTCAATTGATGCCAACAGCTCTACTGAGATTGCCAGCCGAATCATCTCTGTTGTCTCTGGATCGACGAACGGCGGTGAGCAGTTTGCGACCACATTCAAGTCAACTGACACGCTTGGCACAACAGCCATGTCTTGGTTCCAAGTTGCGTTGCAAAACACAGCGGTGACATTTACCAGCTTGACCACTGTAGGCAGCATGATTTTTGGTAATGCCGACACGGACACCATTACCCAATCTGCCTCCTATGTGACTGGCACGCAGCTTAAATCCGCAAAGGTTGCCACAAACACACTGTCGCTTGCCGCTTATGACGTGGACGGTGCGGTATACACCAACCTCATCACGCTCACAGCAAGCAACACGCCCACGCTTACCCTGACCTCTACTGGCGTCGGCACAATCAACAACATGTCGATTGGGGCAACCACGGCCAGCACGGGCGCATTCACCACGCTCTCTAGCACGGGCAACACGACCATTGGCGATGCCTCGGCAGACACCTTAACCGTCAACGCCACTTCCACGTTTGCGGCCAAGCCTACAGTACAACTTACCTCTGCTGCCACCAACACAGTTACGCAAGTCTTACGCTTGGACAGCCAGTCTTCTGGCACTCCTGCCAACGGCATTGGCGTGGGCTTGGAGTTTGCTGCTGAGACCTCCGCAGGAAACACTGAAGTTGGCGCAACCATTGAGGCTGTTACAACAGACGTGACAGCAACTTCAGAAGACTTTGACTTGGTGGTCAAGCTGATGGCGGCAGGTGCAACTGCGGCTGAAACGGCTCGATTCAAATCTACTGGTCTGTCTTTGGTGACTGGCGATACCTACCAGATCAACAACGTGGACGTGTTGAGCGCCACGGCCCTTGGAACGTCTGTCGTCGGCTCTTCTCTCACCAGCGTAGGGACCATTGCAACGGGCACATGGCAGGGCACTGTGATTGGCGCTACCTATGGCGGCACAGGCATCAATAACGGCGCTCGGACGCTGACCATCAATACCAACGCTGGAACAATTGCATTCAGCGGCGCGTCCACCACCATGACGTTCCCGTCCACCAGTCAAACTCTGGCAGGACTTGGACTCGCTCAGACCTTCACTGCCGCTCAAACCTTCCGTGCAGCCAACGCCGTTCGTTCAGAAGCCGCTGCAACACAGGATGCAATTGTGCTTGCAGGACGGGCAGGTGGTACAGGTTCTTTTGCGGCAACAATCACCACCGATACGTTGGCTGCAAGTGTCACGCACACCCTTCCAGCCATCACAGGAACGCTGGCAACGCTTGCCAATACTGGTCAGACATTTACGGGTCAGACATCAATTATTCCAGCAACCAACTCTGCAACAATTACGATTGGAGCAATACCTCAAACCGGAACCATTACGGTTGACCGATCACAGGCAACGCACACATTGGATATTGGGGTTGGACCCACATTAAGCGGAAACACCAAAACGATAAATTTTGGAACTGCGGGTGTATCCGGTTCAACCACAAACATAAATATTGGTTCCGCTGTGTCGGGTTCAACAACCACCACAGCAGTTAACGGGAACGTATCGGCAAACTACCAAGCCGATTCAGATTACTTTGTTGACATAAACAACCCATTTGCTGGAACGTACACAACTGCAAAATTTGTCGGTATTCGGGCAAAAGGTTTTTATGACAACCTTGGAACTGCTGCGCCGTTTACAAACTACAGCGGTTACTTGGGATGGGCTGATACGGGAACAGGATTTCAGTCGGCAAATTTTAAAATCTACACCAGCGATGCATCTGGAACTCAAGTAAATATTTTTAGTGTTAGTCCCAGCAATGAAAATACGGCTGTCGGTCTTAACGCTTTGGCGGCAAACTCAGGGAATGCTAATACGGCAGTTGGCTCGTCAGCTCTAACTAGCAACACTATAGGCGCAAACAACACCGCAATTGGAGCAAGTGTATTAACGTCTAACACCACAGGAGTATTTAATACTGCGGTAGGTTATAACGCACTACTTTTTAACGTAAATGGATCGAGTAATACAGCTTTTGGAAATAACTCGCAAGGGTTAAACTTATCAGGCAATAGCAACACATCGCTAGGCCTTAGTGCTTTGTATAACAATCAAACTGGCAGCTTTAATACTGCAATTGGACATACAGCTTTAGTTAACAATCTTGGCGACCTAAATATTGCAATTGGTCAAAGTTCTGGCAGTGACATTACTACTGGCTCCAACAACGTCATCCTTGGCAGCTACACTGGCGCTGCCGCACCGATTTCCGCAACAGGTAGCAACTGGATTGTTTTGAGTGATGGGGCTGGTAACGTCCGTCAATCATTTGACCCGTCAGGTAATTCGCAGATGGGTTCTGGCGCAGCGGTTGTTTACTGCCCAACGCCAACAACGATAACTGCGGCGGCAACATTAACAAACGCAGACATTCAGGCGCAAATAGTTAACACAACGGGTGCAACAGGTTATACGGTTACGCTGCCTCTTGGGACAACTTTAGAAACGCTTATCCCTTGGAGTTCTGTTGACCTTGGGTATGATTTTTATGTCATCAACTCAGTGCCAGCCAACATTACTATGGCGGCAAATACTGGCGTGACAATTGTTGGTAGAACCCTTGTTGCAACCAACATTTCTGGACAGTTTAGGATTCGCAGAACGGCGGCAAACACATTTATTGTTTACCGCATCAACTAAGGCAAGCCGCCAGCCTTTGATGGCGGCACAACAAAAGGAAATGAAATGGGAAACAACACAAACCCCCAGCTCATGATTGATGGCGTTGAGTACGATGTTGAAAAGCTGAACGAGCAGCAAAAGGTTATTTTGAACCACGTTGTTGATCTGGAACGCAAAGTAGCATCTGCACGGTTTAACCTTGACCAGCTTTCTGTTGGTCGAGACACATTCTTGGACATGCTCAAGAGGTCATTGCAAGAGCAATCTACGCAAGCAACTGAGAATGTTGAGGTCGCAGAAAGTATTGAAGGTTAAGCATGTCAGAAGTCCACGAACTCGCTACGGAGACTGATAAACGCCTAAGTGTCCATGAGGCTGTCTGTGCTCAACGGTACGAAGGCATTCAGGCTCGGTTTGACGATGGCTCCAAGCGCATGACCAAGATAGAGTATTTGCTTTACGCAGTAATTGCCTTGGTGATGTTTGGACCCGGAGTTGCTGCCGAGTTCGTTAAAAAGTTGTTTGGCTTTTGATCATGAAAGAATGGGCCAGCAGTTTTATCGCTGCGGCCCTTCTTGTTGGGTTTATCGTTTGGTGCGCCAAAGTATTTATTGAGGTGTTGCGATGATTGCAGAAATTGCTGCTGCAAATGCTGCGTTTGCTGTGATCAAAACGGCCCTTGCCAACGGCAAAGAGTTGTCTGCCCTTGGCTCTAAAGTATTTGACTACTTTGACAACAAAGCAAAAATTCAGGAGAGGGCCACAAAAT
>Ga0181351_1000261_pt1 | contig 14525 bp, 18 predicted proteins | sample Su13VDMM15SD_FD_170485 | JGI IMG/M metagenome (GOLD analysis project Ga0181351, IMG submission 170485) | Freshwater viral communities from Lake Michigan, USA - Su13.VD.MM15.S.D | ecosystem: Environmental > Aquatic > Freshwater > Lake | place: USA: Michigan | collected 2013-07-16 | reverse complement strand
GTTGCCGCTAAAGCCGCAGCTAAAGCCGCTAGGCAACCGTACAACCAAGCAACTGAAGAGCGGCTGACTGGTCTTGCCATGAATCCACGGCGAGCAAACATTCCAGTGAGGGAAGGCGAGTTCCGCGAGGGGGGCAAGGTCAAGTGCTACGCCAAGGGCGGTTCCGTTTCGTCTGCTTCGTCGCGTGGTGACGGTATTGCCTCCAAAGGCAAGACCAAGTGTAGGATTTACTAATCATGCGCCCTTCTCGCGGTATGGGTGCTGTTAACCCATCAAAGATGCCAAAGGCAAAGAAGGTTATCCGTAAAGATAACCCGAATGTTGTCGAAGTGTTTGCGGAGGGCGGTAAGGTAAACGCTGCTGGTAACTACACCAAACCGGAGCTTCGCAAGAAGATCGTGTCCCAAGTCAAATCGGCTGCTACGCAAGGTACAGGCGCAGGGCAATGGTCAGCCCGTAAAGCGCAGTTAGTTGCCAAGAAGTACAAGGCCGCAGGTGGGGGGTATAAAGATTGAAAGCGCCACAGCAATCCCTTAAAAATTGGGGTGACCAGAAATGGACAACCAAGTCGGGGAAGCCTTCGTCTAAAACGGGCGAACGCTATTTGCCAGAAGCAGCCATCAAATCTTTGTCCTCCGCTGAGTATGCAGCGACAACTAAAGCCAAACGCGCAGGTAAGGCGGCAGGTAAACAGTTTGTAGCGCAGCCTAAGAACATTGCCAAGAAAACAGCAGGGTTTCGATAATGCCCTTCCCGAAGGTATGCAAATGCTGTTCGGGAAATTTTATAGCGGTCAGACAGCGAACAATGTATTGCAGTGTTCCATGTAAAAATGAAGGTATCCGAATTCACCCCAAGATAGAGGGGTGGTCAAAGTACAAAGTTGCATACCACATGAGTGATGGTGTAAGTAGATTTAAAGATATCAGGCAACGGATCGATTTACTAATTGCGCTTGGTGGTCGGTGTGTACAATGTGGGTACAGTGAAGATTTTCGGGGGCTTGTATTAGACCACAAAATGAGTGATGGATCAGAAGACCGAAAGCGGCTTGGGGCAAAAATAGCCCGGTATTACATCAAGCATCTTGATGAAGCCAAAGAGAAGTTGCAAGTGCTGTGCGCTACGTGTAATCAAATTAAAGCTATCTTAAACCGTGAACACAATAAGTCACGTAGATCGCTAGGAACAACATGACAACATCAGGCACTACTGCGTTTAACCTTGATCTGACCGAACTGGTCGAGGAAGCCTTTGAGCGTTGCGGTGCGGAACTTCGTTCAGGTTATGATCTTAAAACTGCGCGTCGTAGCCTTAATTTGCTTTTTGCTGATTGGTCTAATCGCGGGATTAACCTATGGACTGTTGCTCAGTCTGCTATCACACTTGTTCCGGGCACTGCGACATATACTCTTCCGGCTAACACGGTAGATTTGCTCGAGCATGTTATTCGCACGGGAAACGTGGCAAATAACACCCAAACTGACCTGACGATCACACGCATTTCTGTGTCAACGTATGCTTCCATTCCCAGCAAGGGAGCGCAAGCAAGGCCGATTCAGGTTTACATCAATCGTCAAGCGCCCATTCCTAACATCACCGTTTGGCCTGTGCCGGACGGATCGCAGACTTACACATTTGTGTACTGGTATCTTCGTCGCATCCAAGATGCTGGGACTGGTAGTGACACGATGGACGTACCGTTCCGCTTCATCCCGTGCATGGTTGCTGGCTTGGCGTATTACCTTGCCATGAAGCTGCCAAATGCTATGGATCGTATGCAGGTTCTGAAGGCCCAGTACGATGAGGCTTGGGACTTGGCTTCCACAGAAGACCGTGAGAAGGCAGCAATCCGCTTCGTTCCTCGGCAGATGTTCATTAGTTAATCATGGCAAACAGGTTTACCGAAGGTAAACGGGCAATAGCCGAATGTGATCGTTGTGGCATTCGGGTAAAGCTCAAAGACTTAAAGAACTTGGTCATCAAGACCAAAGAAGTTGCCATTAAAGTTTGCCAAGAGTGCTGGGAAGCAGATCATCCTCAACGTCTGCTGGGCATGTACCCCGTTGCGGACCCGCAAGCAGTGCGTGATTCCCGCCCTGACTTTGCTGGCTATGCCCAGAGTAGAGATATTTTTTGGGGCTGGAACCCAGTCGGTGGATCAAGTAGTTTTGACGCAGCCCTAACGCCAAACCCCTTGGCCCCTTTTGGTATTGTTGGTATAGTCACCATTATAGTTTAGGAGTTACCATGAAGAAAATGAGCCCTATGAGTCCTCAAGCTGCCGTGGGCAAGCATGAAAAAAACATGCACCCCGGCAAGACGCCTACGTTCAAAAAGGGCGGACCAACCACTGATGACCGCAAAAAGTACGGCAAGAACATGGCGAAAGTCATGAGCCAGAAGACTGGTTGAGGAGATACCATGCCTAATTTCAGCAAGAAACAAGACGGCAAAGAAGTTGGTCAAGCCAGCGTTTATGCCAAGCCGCACGATATGAGCGGTAAGTCAATGACGCCAGCCGACTACGGTTTGGTTCCCAAGATGCCACGCAAAGAAAACTGGACCCCGATGGAGGGTGTATCAATCGGTGATACTGGCCCCGTCAAAACTACTGGCATCAAGATTCGTGGCACGGGTTGCGCTACCAAGGGTGTGACCGCTCGCGGACCAATGGCCTGATATGAACTATTCGGCGCTCATCACTGCCGTTTCTGATTACACGGAGAATTCGTTCTCCGAAACAGATTTTGCTCAGATGACCGTATTGGCCGAGCAGAAGATTTACAACAGCGTTCAGTTGCCTTCGTTGCGTAAGAACGTCACGGGCGTTTTGTCGCAAACTATTCCATACCTTTCAGCACCCACTGACTTTTTGTCGGTGTTTAGCTTGGCGGTTATCGGTAGTACTGGGGTTTACACATATCTTATAAACAAGGATGTGAGTTTTATTCGAGAGGCTTACCCAGCGCAAGCCACGGTGGGCACTCCAAAGTATTACGCCGTGTTCGGCCCTGACAGTGGCGCAACACAAGAACTGACATTTTTGCTTGGTCCTACGCCAAGTGCCAATTTAACCGCAGAGCTTCATTACTTCTACTATCCCGAAAGTATTTCAACTGCCGGGTCTTCGTGGTTGGGTGATAACTTTGAATCTGCCTTGTTTAATGCGGTTATGGTAGAAGCGGCAAGATTCATGAAAGCGGAGCAGGACATTGTTGCGTTGTATGATGCACAGTACCAGCAATCATTGACACTGCTGAAGAACTTGAGTGACGGCAAACTACGCCAAGACTCATATCGTAGCGGTCAACTCAGAACCAAAGTAATTTAATAGGAGCCGATCATGGCAAATGCTCAAGCAATGTGTACCAGCTTTAAGTATGAACTCCTCAACGGGACTCATATTTTTTACGCTAATGCTTCCCCCGCTCAATCGGCGGATACGTTCAAGCTCGCGCTGTACACCACTGCGGCGACCAACCTAAACGCAGCGACGACTACTTATGGCACTCCTACCGGAGAACTTGCAGCGGGTGGCGGGTATACCTCTGGCGGCAAATCTATGACAATTGTGGCCCCAACCACCACCGCTATCAGTGATAGTACTGGAACTGCGTTTCTCTCTTTTGGTAATGTTATTTTTGACAATGCCACATTTTCGGGCGTCCAATACGCTTTGATTTACAACTCTACCAAGTCAAACAAAGCAGTTGCTGTTCTTGATTTTGGTAGCGGTAAGGCTGTAACGGCCAGTACCTTCACGGTTCAGATGCCAACGATTGACGCAACCAACGCCATCATCCGCATCCAGTAAAAGGAGATATCAATGGTACAGCCTGTTGCAGATCGTGTAAAAGACGCCACCACTACAGTTGGATCGGGTACTAGTATTACCCTTTCTAATACGGCCCCAGCAGGATATCAGACTTTTTTGCAGGGGTTTGGCGCTAGCACTGATAAACAAATATGTTATTGCATCTCCAACCCAAATTCTCCGTATGAGTGGGAAGTTGGGCTAGGTTTGTACACATCATCTACAAACACCATATTTCGATCTAGGGTTTTATCAACTTCTTCGGGCACAACCACAAAAATCGAACTCCCGGCCGGGACTAAAGACGTATTTTGTACCGCTCCAAGTGGTTCACTATTGGTGCAAGACAATTTGGGTACGATTGAAATTCCAAATGTCCGAAATGGTTCATCGTCTTTGATACAAAATCAGGTTAACAGTGCTGGTCGTGTTCAAAATACTATTGGCTTTTCTTGCATTACACCAACTTTAGCTGGTCAGCCGGGAACAGATTTACTTTTTGAAGCGGGGAACTCTTCAACGACGGGCGCTGGCGGATATGTTTATATGTCTGGTGGGAGCGCACCGGGAACTGGCAGTGGTGGGGATGCGTCAATAGTCTCCGGAGATTCTTCTGCAGGTGATGCTGGTACTATCAGTATTACCGGTGGGACTGCTTTTGGAGGGGGAATCGGGGGAACTATATATTTGTATGCTGGCGGCTCCGATAGTGGTCTCGGAGGAGCAGTTGAAATTATTGCGGGGGATGGGGGAACAAATGGTGGCGGTAACATCTCCGTTACCGCAGGGGGAGCTTCGGCTTCTTATACAGGTGATGGTGGCAGTATATCTATAGATGCTGGCATTTCGCTGGGGTCAGGCAGTAACGGTTCAATCTTGCTTACTCTGGCGACCCAACCAGCAATCACGATCCAACCAGCAGACGCAACCACCACTGCGGCGGCAAAGATCGGACTGTTCAACGCAACCCCAGTTGTTAGGCCCACTACTGCCAATACGACTGCGAGTACGTTTGTTGTTGGTTCAGGAACCGCCTTAAACACTAATTCTACATATGCGGGTGGAAGTGGTAATACATACACATTTGGACAAGTGGTGGCTGCATTGGTTAAGTTGGGTATCCTGACCTAACGGGTAAACTATGCCCGCCACCTCATCAGTAGCGGAACTACCCGTTGCGGCGTTCCCCGGAGAAGCGTCCTCTTCTAGCGTTACCGTTGCAGTAACCGGGGTAAAAGCAACTGGCACAACAGGCACCGCTGTCGCTGTAGGCGGCGTTAATGTTTTACCGTCTGGGGTTTTTGCAACAGGCGTAATAAACCGAGTATCTGCCAGTGGTGGTGGACAGACGCAAACAGCTCAAGGCTTTCTGCTGGGGTTTGGCCCGGTAGCAGCATTGCCAATAGCCAGTTATGAGGGCGCGGGGGCTGGCGCTTTAGTTACCCCCACTGGTGTTTTTGCTACCGGGGTAGTTGGCACTGCCCGAGTAGATACTATCATATACGTCACTGGCGTATCGGCAACTGGAGCAATTGGCGTTGCAACGGCCAGTGGAAATATCGTCATCTTGGCGACTGGTGTTGCCGGATTTGGCGTTGTATCCAGTGTTGGTGTGGTTACTGGGGACAATACAGTTGCCGTATTTGGCACCCCAATTTTTGCAAGATTAGGCAGAGTTACTGTTCTGGACCCAAGCGGCGCTGGAGTTGAAGCTTTTGGTGTGTATGCAATAGGTAGGATAGGTAATGTGTACATACGCCAGTACACTCCTGTCTCGTGGGTAAGTGTTAGAACAATACAATCCCCTAGCTGGACAGACGTTATAACGTAAGGATTAGCATGACAACGTACACAAGCCGATTGAAGTTGACCCTGCCCGGAGATGGGGAGTTTGACGGTACGTGGGGCTCTGTAGTAAATACCGAGATCACATCGTTGATCGACGAGGCAATTGCCGGGTATGTACAGGTAACGGTATCTGATTCGGTGGACACCACGCTTACCGTGGCAGATGGTGCGTCAAGCCAATCTCGAAACATGATTATAGGTTTGCGTGGCACGTTGACTGGAACTCGAAACGTCATCTGCCCTGCGGTTAGCAAGGCTTACATCGTTAAAAACGATACGATTAGTAACAGCCCAATCATTTTTAAAACCTCTGCCGGAACGGGCGTAAGTGTTCCTAATGGGGCGGCTATGCTTCTGATGTGCGATGGCACAAACGTCTTTAATGCAGTCTCTACCTTTGGTGGTGCTGAGTCGGCAGTGGGTAGCTTCACTAATCTTTCGTACTCTGGAAACTTTACTGGTGCGGGGTCACCGTCCACTTTTAATATTGGGGGCGGTGAGTTTTTTAAATCTAGCAATGGGTTGGTTGGGATTGGCACAACTTTCCCAGCTTCTAAGCTGCACGTTATTGATTCTGGCGACAACAAGTTTGCCACGGTTCTAGTTGAAAACGCAACGGGCGCATCTGGGGCTGGTTCTGCGGTCTGCCTTTCTTCTTTTAGTTCTACTTGGAATCTAAAAACTTTTGCCCAGCAAAATCCAACTCAAGGTGGAAGGTTTACCATTTCTTCTGTAGAAACCGCAAAGACGATTCTTTCGTTGGCAAATGATGGCACGGTATCTCTGCCGACCGGGGGTTTGCAAGCAAACGGATTTGCCACAACGCCGCCAGTGACCATCACCTTTAGCGCAACCTCAATGGTTATAAATTGCGCTCTAAGTAATGTGTTTAACCTTGTGATGACCGCCAGCATGACTGCGGCGCCGTTATACCTGAACCCTCAAGATGGGCAGACCATTAGTATCTTTATTACCCAAGATACCGTGGGATCAAGGACCATTATCTGGGGTTCAAATGTTAAGTGGCCCGGGGGTGTCGCGGGTGTCTTGAGTACGGCGGCAAGTTCTGTGGACCTTGTGGTCCTATCTTATCGCGCATTTACGGGGCTTTGGTACGCAACCTTATCTAAGGGGTTTGTATGACCTTTGCGTCAAGGCCATTTTTTGGAATGTTGGCTCCGGCTCCGGCTCCATCTCCATCCCCTGCGCCTCCTCCACCCCCTGCGCCACCACCTCCCCCTGCGCCTCCACCTCCACCACCTCCACCGCCACCGCCCCCTGCTCCGTCTAGGAATCAGTATGTTCTGGTGTTGACCAGCAACTCCACAAACGCAGTTACGTTAAACGTAACAACGGGTGCGGCGACAAATGTTACTGGGTATTCTGCTGGCGTTTACATCGCTGGGGTAACAGATATTTCTGTTGTTGTGGAGGCTGGGAAATACATATATTCCATTTCGGGTAATCCAGCATTGACGTTGATAGGTGGAGCCACAGGGGATACGGTCACACTAATCAATAACGGATACATCCTCGGCAAAGGCGGCTTTGGGGGTGGAACCTATCAAGGGACGGGTATTTCCGCTGTACAATTAACCCCCGGTGTGGGCGGCACGGCTCTCAAATTAGGCTTTGACACTACCGTCACCAACGGCGTTGGTGCGTTTATTTGTGGCGGTGGTGGTGGCGGCGGCGGATCGGGGACTGTCGATGGTGCTGTCGGCGGTGGTGGTGGCGCTGGCGGCGGTAGCGGTGGCAACACGTATAGTAAGTACACCACCATTGAAGTGGCTGGGGGTTACGGCGGCGGTGTTTTCTTTAACACTACGTCTGGGGTAAGTTCTGGGCAAAAAGGCGGGGACGGGGATAATGACCCAGATTATTTGTCCCCATTACAAGCGCAAGCATCGGGAGGTGGTGGCGGAAGGCTGTTTACAGGTACGAGCTTTGTGGGAGGCTCGGGCCCGGACGCGCAAGTGTACGGGGCTGCTGGCGGTGGTGGCGGTGGTGGCGGTGGTGGCGGTGCAAGATACGAAACAGGAAACACCATTTACAGCTACCTTGGTGGTGGCGGTGGGGGTTGGGGCGGTACCGGGGGTCAGGGGCAATCTAGAGCTTATAGTGTTGGCAAGGGTGGTCGTGGCGGAACTAGCGGTAATGGTGTAAGTGCCACAGGTAGCGGGACAGTTATAGCCACCCAAGCCGGAGCGTCAGGTGGTAAAGCTATCGACTTTAATGGCAAAACTTGCACGATAAACGGCGAAGGAACTATCTACGGAGCAAAATCATAATGCACAAGTTTATGGCCCAAGGGATGTTTGGTTCCAATGGATTTGACACCCTTGAAGAAGCTCGCGCCGTATTAAATTTTGCTTTTGAGCAGTACCAAAAATCGGAAGAGTATGTATATCAAATCGAGTGTCGAGTGATGTTCGAGAGGGGGTACTTGCCGATTTCTGTGCCGTTTAATACTCAGCAAATACCACCCGCAGATGAATATGCCGCTTTTAACATGTACTCTGGGGAGTACGTTGTTTACAAAACATTTGAAGATGCAAAAAAAGTTGTAGAGGCCCAGCATCAACAAAGAACCGCAGACCTGAAAGCTTCATACAGCATTTCTACGTGCAGCACGGACCCAGATACCGGAGAGGAATCTTGGGTTGTCATCGAAACTTTGGGGGGAGTCAATGAATGACCTACTTAAACTACTGGGAAGCGTTGCCCCTGCTCTGGCGGGTATTGTTGCTGGACCTGCCAGCAGTCTTGCTATGTCTGCTATTGCTAAAGTTTTTGGAGTAACAGACACCGTTGAAGCGGTAACCAAAGCCATTTCCGCCGACCCAGATGCTGCGCTCAAGTTGGCTCAGATTGATCTGGAAAAGCTGAAAGCAGAATACGCTAACACTGCCGACGCTAGAGATATGCAGAAGATTGCTCTTCAGCAGTCTGATATTTTCTCCAAACGGTTTACGATGTACTTGACTGTGTTCTGGTCTGTTGCCGCAGCAGCCTACGTTGGTTTTATTACGTTCGGCGTAATCCCAGAGAATAACGTTAGGTTCGCGGACACGATTCTCGGCTTCATATTGGGCACGGTAGTGTCTACTGTTTTGAATTTTTGGTTTGGCTCCTCTATCGGCTCCAAGGAAAAAGGCGAGGCACTAAGGAAATGAATACCAACTGGGATGCTTGCTTTAGCCACCTAATCAAGCACGAGGGAGGCTTTAGTGACCACCCCCTTGATCCGGGGGGCATGACAAACCTTGGAGTTACTCAACAAGTCTGGGAGAATTGGGTAGGACATTCGGTTACTGAGCAAGAGATGCGCGACCTTACACCAGAGAAGGTCAAGCCGCTGTACAAAGACGTGTACTGGGATCGGGTCAAGGGAGATAAACTACCCTCTGGTGTTGACTATTGTGTATTCGATGCTGCGGTCAATTCTGGTGTGCGCCGTGCATCTCAATGGCTCCAAGCTGCATTAGGTGTGGCAGCGGACGGCTCTATCGGCCCGCGCACTATTGCTGCGGCAATCGCCACCCCGCCAGTTGCCACGATTACCAACTTCTGCGCCCAGCGTTTACACTTCCTGCAAGGCTTATCTACTTGGTCTACGTTTGGTAAGGGTTGGGGGCGTAGAGTTTCTGAAGTGAAAGCCACCGCGCTCTCAATGTGAGGCTAATATGCCGCTGAAAAAACTCGTCTTTAAGCCCGGGGTTAATCAAGAAAACACCCGATATACGACTGAGGGCGGTTGGTATTCCTGCGACAAGGTGCGGTTTCGGCAGGGGATGCCGGAAAAAATTGGCGGGTGGGAGCAGCTTTCTTCCAACACATTTCTTGGAACCGCAAGATCAATGTGGCCTTGGATGACGCTGGGTAACGTTAAATATCTTGGGATTGGCACACATCTCAAGTATTACGTTATGCGTGGCGGTTCGTACTACGACATTACCCCGCTTAGGCAGACCGAAAATTTAGGTATTAATCCATTTGCTACTGTGGTTGATAGCCGCACCGTTACCGTAACAGATACTTCTCACGGAGCAAAGACGGGGGATTTCGTGACATTCTCCGGGGCCACTCCTGTTGCTGGACTGACCTTAAACGGCAGCTATCAAGTTACTGTAGTAAACGCCAACTCTTACAGAATCACTGCCTCATCCCTTGCATCGGGGGCAACCACTGGCGGCGGGTCTTCTGTTGTGGCTAAATACCAAATCCCCGTTGGTACTGAAATCCAAACGCCGTTTAGAGGCTGGGGCGGCGGCACTTGGGGCAGTGGGGTGTGGGGGGTTGGTACTGTTACTGCTACACGTATCCAGATATGGTCCGCTCAGAATTTCGGTGAAGACTTGATTTACGGCCCCAAAGGTGGGGCGATGTACTACTGGACATCTAACATTGCGTTTGCGCTGACAACCCCCGGGGTGTTGATAAGTTCTAAAGCTGGGGCATCTGATGTCCCAACAAAACAAAACATCATCCTTGTCTCGGATTCATCACGGTTTGTCATTGCTTTCGGCGCCAACGAACTTGGTAGCGCATCTCAAGACGCAATGTTAATTCGCTGGTCGGATCAAGAAAGTGCTGTTAATTGGACCCCCGCCGCCACCAATCAAGCGGGTGGAATTCGGTTGTCCCACGGATCAGAAATTGTTGCGGCCATGCAGGTGCGGCAAGAAATCTTGGTGTTTACGGACACCGCTTTGTACTCCATGCAGTACCTTGGGGCTCCGATTGTGTGGGGCACTCAACTGCTTGCGGACAACATTTCTATTGTTAGTGACCGAGCCACCACTGTTGCGGCTGGTGTAACGTACTGGATGGGCGCTGACAAGTTCTACATGTACGATGGCCGTGTGCAGACCATCATTTGTGATCTGCGCCAAGCGGTGTTTCAAGACTTTAACAAAGACCAAACAGGGCAGATATTTGCTACTACCGTTGAGAAGTTCAATGAGATTTGGTGGTTTTATTGCTCACGCAACAGCGCCGTCATTGACAAGTATGTTGTATACAACTACACCGAAAAGGCGTGGTACAACGGCAACATGACTCGGACGGCATGGGTGGACAACAGCATCATCAGCTCTAACCCAATTGCTGTTTACCCAGTTGAGGGTGGCGGGAAGTTGGTGTATCACGAAGTTGGAGTTGACGATAACTCTTCTGGAACCCCAGCGCCGATATTTTCGTACATCACATCGGCTGAGTTTGACATTGATGACGGGCACAACTTTGGTTTTATCTGGCGCGTTCTTCCAGACATTACGTTCCGGGGTTCAGTTGCTGAAAACCCACGGGCTATGCTTACGCTCTTGCCATTACAAAACTCTGGTTCCGGCTACACGGACCCCGCATCTGTTGCTGGATCAGACACTGGGGCTATTACGCGCTCGTCCACTGTTCCCGTTGAGCAGTTTACTGGGCAAGTAAACATTCGAGTGCGCGGTAGGCAGATGTCACTTAAAATTGCATCCGAAGACCTTGGGGTTACATGGCAGCTTGGCTCCCCACGTATTGACATTAAGCCGGATGGCAGACGATGAGTTATACCTCCATTGTTAAACGGTTTGTCGCCCCCGCCCTGCCTGATGCTCCGTCAGCGTATGAAGCCGGGTATCTGGATAAACTTAACAACATCCTACGGCTGTACTTCAATCAGCTAGATCAACTTCTGGAGCAAGTGGTGGCAAATACGACCAACAACGAAAGCACCACCTCTGCGGACTTCATGACCCAAGTTGCCCGTGGCAAAGTTGTGGGCGCGTCACAAGTTAACATCTTCGCGTACTCCGAGAGTGTTTCAAGCACCTATTACACCCTGTGGGAGTTGACTGGCACAACGCAGTATGCCTTCCCCTCATCCGCAGTTGTAATGACGTTGGCTAGTACATCCGCATCAGACAACACACAGGCAACTGTTTTGATCGCGGGTCTGGACACCAATTGGGACATCCAAACGGAAACCGTTACGCTAAACGGAACAACTAACGTAAACACTACCAAGAGTTTCCGGCGTATCAACACCATGGTGTTGACCAGTCCCGGCACTAGTCAGACAACGAACATTGGCGTTATTACCGCTAAGAATGGTGGCGTAACGTATGCACAAATAAATGCTGGCATTGGTAAAAATCAAGCCGCAATTTATTCTGTTCCCAACGGATACACCCTGTATCTGTATTCGATTGATGCATTTAATGGAGACTCTGCGGCGTCTGCCTACATCAATTACAGAGTCAAAAGCACTAATAATGCATTGACAAATCCAGTTACGTTAACGGTACTGCAAACAAGTTGGGACACATCGTATCAAGTGATACGACAAAACCCATTCCCTTACACGCAAAAAACAGATGTGCAGTGGCAGTTCTCCGTAAGTGGCGGAACCCATCATTGCGGCCTCATCCTGCAGGGCATACTAATCAGCAACACTGCTGACTAAGGGGCAATAGGATGGCATTGTTACAGAATATAGCCCCGGGCAAGATTAGCTTTGACCCTACCAAGATTGGTACTGGGGCAACAACATCTTTTGGGAAATTAAATACCAATGTTGCTGGCCTTGCTGCGCCCGAGGCAATTAAAGCTGCTACCACTGCCATTCCGGAAAAAGTTAAACAAGACAAGATACAGGCTGAAAAACAAGCCGCATTTTTAAAGTCCCTTCGCAACGATGACCCCCAGAATAATCTTCTTGATGACGATTACATGGATGTGCGGAAGTTTTGGGGAACTACGGTTGTAGGCACCCCGGAGTGGGATGCAAAAAATCAAACATACCAAAAGTATCTACAGGCTAGGGATCAGCAACAAGCGGCCCTGTTAGCGCAGTTTAACGCATCCCCAGAAGGTCGTTTGAAAGCGGCTTACGGCGCATGGGAAGATAAGTTAAACAATTTTAAAGGCACTGCGGCAGAGAAGCAGAAACTCATTACCGATCACGTTCGTGACCAGCTATTGGCCCAATCTAAGGGTTATGGGTTTAGTTGGAAGGCCAATAAAGACGAGATATTCCATGCTACTAACGTAGCAAATATGCTTACGTCGCAGGGTGTTAATGACCTTAGCCTATTAAAGTATGATAGCAAAGGGAATTTATATAAAACCTCGTTTTCTGATACTCCGGGACATGGGCGGTATACGGGAGCTTATTCTTCAAGTCCAGAAAACAAAATCAACTGGTACAAGAACGATGATGAGAACAAAGGACAGCTAGGTTGGTCAGCGGCTGGTACAGGCCGCACCAATTACATGGTCAAGGCGGATGCTGCTGGTAACCCCGTCTTTTACCCTGACTGGAAGAGTAATGCCCCCGGCGGAATTGGCGGGTTTCTTATTGATATTGCCCCCACCGTTGCAGGGTTGATTGGTGGTCCCGGGGCTGCTGCTGCCACTGCTGCAACTATTGGTTTAGCAGGTGGGCAAAATCCCAAGGATATTCTAAAAGGCGCGGCCACTGCTTACGGTACAGCTTATCTAGGCGGTGCTGCCAATGCAGCAACACAAGGGGCTTTGGCGGGACTTAATCCTGATCTAGTAGCAACTCTAGGCGGCGCGGCGCAAGGGGCTACGCAATCAGGAGTATCTGGAATTGCTACAGGCAATTTTGAACTTGATGAGATTTTAAAATCTGCACTGGCTGGTGGCGCAGCATCAGGCATCAAAAGTTTGTTGACAGAGCAGTTGCCAGCGGGTCAAGCGGGTCCGGTGCAGCCCAAAGATATTACTGGCATCGCCGCTGTTGATAAAGTTATCCCCGGCGCGGCGAGTAATCTTGCTGGACAAGTTGTTGCGGGTAAAGATTTGGGTGATGCCCTGACAAATACTGTAATCGGCGCGGCAAGTAATCTGGCGGCAGGACAAGTTGGTGGAGCCTTGAGTGGGGTAACGGGTAATCCTGAACTGGACAAGTTCTTGGCGTCCGCTGGTGCTAACTTGACAGGAACAGCATTAGCCACGTTTCTTAGAGAACAAGCTGCTTCAACCCCAAACAGGCCAACCCCCCCTGCCAGACCAGCAACCGCTACAACAACTGCTGCGGCCCCCAATGCCGTTAAGCCGACAGCCACAACTGCTGCATCAACTCCAGCAGCCACCACAGCAACCGCACAACCTGTAACTACGGCTCCAACTACAATTACTGCGGCCCCAACAGTCAATGCTGCGGCTAATACGCCTACCACAACTGCACCAACAACCGCAACTACTGCTGTTAATGGGAATAACAATTTGCTAAACTACTTAGCATTGGCAGGTATGTTAGGTGGTGGGCAGTCGGGCGGGACCACATCCGCGCCAGTATTGGCAAATGTAAAACCAATGGACTTAGGTTGGTTGACGCCAACAGTCAATAGACTTTACCCCAAGAAGGTGGCTTAAATGGCAGATGACTACTACGGCATTGGTGGAGATTTCGCACCGTCTAATTGGTGGGAAAACGAAGTTTCCTTTGCAAATATGTTTCCCGCCACTGATTATTACGGCCTTGGCAATGATTTTGCCACTCCTGCCGATCTAATTAACAGCGGCTATTTGGGTTCTATCTTTTCTGGCACCCCAGATTCTTCGCTGAACTTTAACTTCAGCCCGGACAGTTACACATATGCCACCCCAGAAGAGTTGTTGGAGAGTGGGTATAACGCTCCGAATTCGGGCATCGCCTATGCAACCCCAAAAGAGTTGGTTGATAGTGGGTACACAGGGATTTTTTCTGGGCTTGGGCCAACAGGCTCTTACGCTCCGGGGTCTACCGACCCAAAACCAACAGGCGGCGGATCAAGTGGATCAAGTGGTTCAACCGTAAACAAGGTTGTTGACGCTGTTAAACAACTAGTCGGCGGCGCAACAA
>Ga0181351_1000260_pt1 | contig 14558 bp, 12 predicted proteins | sample Su13VDMM15SD_FD_170485 | JGI IMG/M metagenome (GOLD analysis project Ga0181351, IMG submission 170485) | Freshwater viral communities from Lake Michigan, USA - Su13.VD.MM15.S.D | ecosystem: Environmental > Aquatic > Freshwater > Lake | place: USA: Michigan | collected 2013-07-16 | reverse complement strand
ACTTTCTGACAAATCACTATCTGATGTTAAACCTGGAGGAAGTGGAATTCTTAATTCAGAACTACTTGTAGTTCCATTAGTCCAATCTCCATCTACATCAAGGTAAGCACCTCTTCTAGAATACATTAAATTTAATTCAGTAATAGTTCCTAATCCTTGGAAAGAAGCTATTGAAGCGGAAGGATAGGGCTGAGGATCAGATATAAATGCTCCATAATTTTGTTCTGGTTCCCATACACGAAAATTATTAAATGCAACTGTATAAGCACTAGCAGAAGTAGAAGCGACATGAACACATAATCTATATGTGGTATTTGTAATGTTAGTTTGAAAAGTAAAGATATGCTTTACAGTTATACCTACAGCACCTAATTGCAATTCAACATTTACTGGTTCAATTACTGCACCACTTGTAGTCTCTATTAAATAGAATCTTAGGTCACCTGTCGCATAAGTTCCAGATATTAGTTGGCATTCGATAGACCCTTGTAATACTCTAGCTAAGTGAATATTATCTATAGTATAATCATACTTTACACCTTCTCCTTGTCTGTTATTTGCATCTTTAACAAATCTAAAGTCTGCATCATTTGATATTGGAGTAGTAGTATTAACTGAAAAGGTTATATTTGGTGATCCACCTGTTCCATCTACTGGAGATGTTCCTGCAGCATCAGCATATGTTGAATAACCTAATTGAGCAGCTGTTAGAAAAGGATCAGCATTTCTAATATAGGTTTGTTTGGTTCTAAATGATTCATTTGATTGTTTTCTTATATTTCCCATAATTTTTAACCTAGAGGCTTATGACCCATCCATTGACTACTTGATTAGCATCAACATTACTTGTGAAAACTAAACTAGTACCAGTGACTCCAAAGTTTTCAAACTGAGGGTAGCCATCGACAAATACTATTACTGATTCTGTTGTTCCTTTTATTGGGAGCGTAAAAGTTGCTTTTGCAGTAGTTACTACTTCATAAAATTTTCTTATTTTAGGATAAGAACTACTGTAGAATATTAATGGATCAACTCCACCGATTGCTTTTGTAACTGATCCTATGATTGGAAAGACCTTCTCATCTGTTCTTTGAAAGTCAGTAGCATTATTCATTAAGGATAATTGTATGTTATCAAAAGTAGATATAAATCCATCTTTTATTGAACTATCCCCTTTAACTAAAAATGATATTGTTCTACCTGCTGTTCCAACTAGAACTGCGGTTGTTCCTAAAGCTGAAGAAGTTAATACTGAACCATCTAAATCTATTGACGGGTTAACTGTAAATGTTAGCACTAAAGTATAAGTGGTAGTTCTTATTTTAGATCCTACAAGTGAATGATAACTATTATTTAGATTTGCTGCTCCTGACATTGCAGCAAAGTTATAGTCTATACGTTCCAAATATTTAGGAATCATATCATCTACTGGAGACCCACTCAATGTTACAGTTATTAAATTTGCTCCAAATGAAGATATATCCTGTCTATTAGCACTTACAAATTCATAGTTGTAAAAATCACCAGCTGGTATAGTACAATTTTCAGTAAAATATACCCTAGGTATAGCCAGATCCGTTAAAGCAGCAAGCAGTAAAGTCCAATCATTATACTCACCAGCTTTTAAATTTGCTGTTAGGACTGAAGGAGAATAAATTAAACCGTCAGATCCTCCTGAACCCGTTCCTCCACCGCTACCACCGGATATTCTCCAGTAACTAGAAACTGTATCGTATACAAGATTTACTGTTGCTCCAGCATCAAGAGTTAAATCAGCTCCTGTCCCAGTTAATATTCTATTTCCTACACTTGAGTTAGAAGAATCATTTTTAACTATTAAATCCGTCAAAGCCGTATTTGTTAAGATTAAATATTTTTGCCCTGATGTAGGAGCTGTTAAACCAGTTAGTTCGGTTGCGGCACTTAGTCTAAGATGAGAAGTTTCAGAATTAGAGACGTTATTAAGGACTCCAGATGAAGTCACAGTAGATGGATTTAAGAATCTTAATTCCTTAGTATCTACGATATTAAAGACTGGAGTTCTACTTATATCAATTGTTACTTCTGAAAGTGTAGCATTAGTTCCTCCACTTACTGATACATTTGAGGAACCAGGAAGTAAATTACGTCTGTCTACTAACTTAACCCCTGTTGAATCAGTTAATGCAGTCCAATTAGATATATCTGAAGCAAAAGAAGTTGAGGTATGAGCCGTTGAACATTGCCAAATAGAATTAGACCCATCATCTGTTCGTCTTACAGTATTACCTATTCTATAGGTTTGAGAGGTTGACCAATTAGGGCAATAACCATAGTCATCTAATCTATCAAATGCTTTTTGAATCGTATTTTCAACAATAGAAAGTTGACCATTAAAATTAACAGGATTTATTCCTTCTTCTGTAGGAAGAATTCCAACATAAATAACAGAATTAGATGCAGCAGGAGTTATTAATTGTCCAACAACTATAGGAGTTACTGTTAGTGTTAGATTACCACTTGCGTCACAATATAACTTTTGTCCTATCGAACCAAGAGAGGAATCAAATGCTGCGACTACGAGTCGTCCTCTTTGAATAACTTCTCCTGATGAACCATTGGATATATTGGATATTACGACTCCAAAAGGTTCATTAGTATAAGCAGATATGTATGATATTTCAGGAATTTCTTCAGTAGTAGAATCACCAGTTATCGTTACTACTCTTCCTGCACTTAGTTGTGCACCTGAGTCATTATAGCCTCTAACTTTTTCCTCATCACTAACCTCAGTTATACTATCCCAATTAGCTAAGTCAGTATAAAAGGATCCTGATGCTACATGTATAACATTTGATCTATAAAGAGCATTATTAAATAAAACTACTTCTTTAGCCTGATATGTTCTACCTGTAGTCCAATCATCTATAGTTCCAAGAGCATAATCGTAATTAGGAACAGATAATATTCGTCGTGAGGAAGTAGATACTGTACTAAGATTGAATTTAATCTTTTTAGAGTTGTCACTAACATTTGATATCTCCAATGAGTCTGGTAGAGAATAAGAAGAATCAGCATTTAAGAGTCCCCAAGTTTTATTAGTATATGAAACAGAAGTTATATTACCTGATCCATCATAAGTAAGATTACATATAACTACAGCATTATCAGGTAAGGAAGTATTCACATTTGCATGATATATCCCGACCCAATTCTCTACTATTTCTTTGTATTCAAATAATAAATATACTACTTCATCTTGACCAGGAGTTGATTGAGGAATTTCCTCTGATGTAACAGTAGTTTGAAATCGTACAAGAGTTCCTCTAGCTGTTTCACTTTCAAAGACACAATTTAGAAACGCATAACCTGGTGCAATATTAATTTTATTTGCGGTATCAATTGTTACGGTTAAGCCTTTATATACTCCAGGCTTAATTATATTATGTAGTAACTTATTGAACTCTCTACCTTTTGCAGGAGCTTTAAAGTCAAATGTTAGAACCTGAGTTCCTTTATTTGTGGTAACAGACATTTATTTAATTATTTCCTAACAACCAATTAGTATTCAGTCTTAGCTTAGCAACAGTTTCGGAATTAAAGTTTAACTTATGACAAATCTTACAGTAAAAATGGTATGGGGAATCAGAAGTATCTATTTCAGTACTTTTGTAACACCATGCACATTGAATACTAGATTGTCTTAGGGTCAATTCCACTTTCATTCTCTACATCTTTTCGTTTTGCTTCTTTCCAGTCTAGACCTAACTTATACTCATATAGAGACCATTGTGGAATTCTCTCAACGGTTCCATCTTCAAACTCAAGAATTATAGCATCTATATAATTGTAATTCTTTTGAACCACTTGTTTACTCTTTGGTTCCTCTATATAATTAACTGCTGTTTCTTTTATATGTGCTACTATGGTTTTAGTTTTCCAAAACCATGATCCAGTCTTTCTATACGTAAATTTGTATTTCTTCATTCTTACCTTACTCTTTGTAAATATATAACTTTAATCCATTTAGGTCTAATATCGAAAGACGCTCCTCCACCTTGAGCGTTAAATGTTATGTTGGTATCAGCTGATCTAGTTCCCCCATCTGCTTCATCCGCTGTTCCTGAAACAAATCCACCAGATCCAGCATCTGTCGAAGCAGACGGGATACCATGAGCGTGACCAGGATCATTAAAATCATGATCATGGCTAGGTATTTCATTAAGTGTTAATGTAACGCTGTTGTCTCCATTATTAACTCCAGTATCAGTTGATATAGGAGAGGAGGTTATACCAGTAGATCCCATCAAAAATCTATTGTCAGAAATATCACAGGTAAATTTACCTACCAAGCTAGCTTTTGCACCACTTGGTATTACTACCCCATCCGCTCTTTGAAAACCGTCATCACTTATTACTCCGCTAGCTGGTATATCCCCAGGTTCAGAAGCGGTTCCCCCATTTGCAGTAAGAGTAAAAACTGGGGCTACTCCTATGACTCCTTGCATAGGCACTCTTCCATCAAGTTGACCAACATTGAGTCTTTTAACTATTCCTAGACCACCCGCTATTACAAGAGCTCCAGTAGTAGTCGAAGTTGAATCTGTTGTGCATTCTATTTCTGTTTCATCAGTAGGAGAAGTTATTAGTATCCTAGCAGAATCTTCTGTAAAGTTTTGAAACTGTAAATCTCTAGTCCCTGCAGGTAAGAGTCCACCATCTAGTCTCCAACGCTTAGTAGGAGTATCTGTATCATGATAAACTAATCTATCTGGTATTGTCCAGTCAGCATCTGCATTTATTGATCCCCAAGTTTTTCTGCCGTAATCAACACCAGTTATATTATTTGAACCGTCAAATGTTAGTTCACCTAGAATTATAGCATTTGGATTTGGTGAGGCTAACCAAGTAGATAAAGCTTGTCGTTTATATTCAGCATAGTTTTCATCGACTTGTGCATATTCGTATTCGATATATAGGATTTCATTTTGTCCAAATGCAGATGGTAAAACTGTACCATAAGTAAATATGGAATCGAAGTCAATTTTGATGCCGAGATTATCCAAACCATTATATAAACAGTTAAGATAACCTTTACCTGCTGAAATGAAAACGTTATTTCCACTATAGGATATAGTTAATCCTTTATATATTCCAGGACGTTGAATATCTCTACTTATTTTGTTGAAATCCCTACCCTTTGCTGGATAACGAAAATCATATACTAGAGTTTGTGATCCTTGATTAACTGTTGACACTAGTCGTAGTCCTTATATATCTATTAGTATTTACTATACGCATGTCGCAGTAACCTTAACACTAGTATACATTTTATCGTACATATTTATTTCTGGAAACTTAACATAAGCTATAGCTTGGAAATTCTCATCTAGTATAGCTATCTCTGAATAACTGAGAACATCAGTACCAGATATTGACAGACGACCGTATTCTAAAATCTTATACTCTAAGTCAATACCTGAAACAGATTGACTTATAATATCGAAGATTCCTGATATTGGTAATATACCTATAGGTACGTTTACTTGAGTTATGTTTGAATTTATTACCGGGTAAGGATTGTTTCCTATTTGAACATATTTTGCTAAACTAAAGTTTCCTTGTAAGTAAATAGAGTTCATTGTAGACTCTTTTAACTCATCAAAATCATATGTTACATATTGTCTACTATTTACTGTTCCATCAATATTAACATTAAACGGAATGACTGGTCTATAGTGAGGGACTTCTCGTAATCTATGTATTTGACCTACAGTTTCATACAATGCTTTTGAAGTATTAGTTGTTAAAAACGTATTTAAGTCTTCGACAACTTTAAACTTCATATCTATTAAAAAGTGATTACTTCCATCTCTTTGATCATCTAGATCCAAATTAGGAAATTCAAAAGAATCTAAGAATAATGCAGGTAAGAATGTTTTAATAGGAGGATTTGGAACAGGAATCCCATCTATGTAATAATATATTATATCCTCTTCCTGATCTAATGCTTGAGAATCAACGTTAATAGAATTGGTACCAGACACTAGACTTCTAGGATAATAATATCCATCTACGTCTTTTTCTAGAGAATAAGTCTGTCCTCCTAACCAAAACGATTTGAGAACATATTTATAACACTTATCGGATAGAGCCCACAGAATCTCTGTAGGAAGAGACTCAGCCCGCCTTCTGAAGTATTCTAATGAAGAGGCATATCCATCTGCTTCTATTAGCTTAAAACCCTTTCTAGCGACTAAATCCCTAAGGTTAGGTTTATCTGACTCTCTTGGATTAAATTTGTTAACCAGAGGAAATATTTTTTCCTGCTTAACCTGTAATAGGTATTCATCCAAGGCTTCATTGAATTGTTCCCATCTAGTTCCTTTTAGTTCTGCTGGAGTTAAATTCTTTAATTTCATGTTATGAATAAATAAAATCGAATGTTGACAAATCTGAACTAAAATCCAGAATCTGGTTAAACTTAGATAATCTTAGATCACCTACTCTGTCACCATTACCATCCATAGTTTGATATTGTAAGTAGAGAATATAACCTAAGTCTTCAGCATCATCCGGATTTCTTGCTCCAAATATGCCACCCATATCTGGGAACCAACCAAAATTAATTGAACCTGTTCCTGAATCTGAGTCCGATGTTGCAAGACTAAGAACTATAGTATTATCTATAGTATTTATACTGAGCACTTGTGAACCCGAAGTAATATTTATACCCGAGGCATACATTCCAACTTCTATACCAGTAGTTGAAGCCACAGTTACTACTTGAGACGAATTCGTAGTCGTTCCAGTTCTAGTAATAAAAGGAATACTGTTTTCTAATAAGTCAAAGCATTGATATGTTATCTGACTAGTATTTGTACCATTATAAACTACTGTTCCAGAAACATTAAATAGGTTTACTCCAGTCATTTGAATACCTGAAGTCTCAGACATTCTAACAGGATCATACCATAATCCATCGATTTTTCTTCGTAACCAAATCTCGGGAGTATTGTTGACGACAATAATCTTATCTACTGCTTTTAAAGTAGAAGTAGTTTTAGTAACTAAGAAATCCTTTAATGTGGCAGTAGTTTCAATATCCTCTTCTGCATAATAGATGTCAGTTTCATGTCTAACTACATCTTGTATATTGTCAATCGCTGCTACTATGTTGGAATCGTATATGTCTTGTTTAAATTCTAAGTTAAGAATTGAGCATCTAAAGTTTCGATCATCCTTGCTTCCATATCAGTAAAAGATATGGTGTTTACTATTTCAGCTAAAACATTTAGTTTAATTCTTATCTTGTCTAATGATTGCCAGCTAATTTTATCTGTAGGTGATTTCTGAGGTATTAGAGTATTTAAAGAAATGTCAGTTTCTTGAGGAGGAGTTAAAGCATTCCCTTCAGTATTAACTGCGGTCATATAGTGAGTATTTTGATCTACTGTACCGCTAAGAGAAACAGTTCCTTCTCCAATATCCAATTCGGTCCAAACCATTGCTTTATATACGAACTGTCTAGATTCAATAGCTCCTATCCAAGCTTCTCTACTAGTTAACTGTTTACTAGAAGAATATAACCTACTATATTGTTTTTTAATTTGTAATAATGTTTCTAATTCTGATCCACCAATGATTGGTTCGATATTAGTTATAAATAAAGACTGAACAGTATTGAATACATCAATAAAAGGGGTTACTGGTTCAGTTATAATATCATTCGATCTTATATTTCCTGATCCACCTTTAGTCAAAGCATATTTAACTAAAATTCTATCTCCAGCAACTAATCGTTTGGAAGTAATATCATCTCCAAACTTAACCCAGATTCCATCATAGTTAGGATAATTTTCAATTTCACAAGTGTAAGTTGAAGTGTCATCAACAAAATATAAGTCTTCAACTATTTCTATTTGTTGAATCGGATCACCATTTTCTCTAACTAAGAATACCTCTATTTCATACTGTTCAATAGAGTCAGAAAATAAGGGAACCTTTTCATTTAGGTCTCCATTCGCTATATAAGTAAATTGTTGAGGAGTACCCTCTCTTACTGGAATTATACCAAAACCAGCATATATATCTTCTAAGCCAGTAAAAGTTTCTAGAGTATACTCTCTAAGTAATGCTAAACGATTTGCTGTAGTATTGGAAGTTAATAACCATACCCCATCTAGATTTCTAGTTCCAACGATATATACTTGTTGACCTGAAACGAGACCATGACCGGTACTAGTGATACCAGTTTCTGTTCCACTTTCTAAGTTAAGAGATGCAGTTCCTGCATCTGGAGAAATACGTTTTTGAGTACTTCCTCCTTCAAATCTAACATCCTCAGTAGCATATACTATAGACTGACCATCTGTAGATTGAAATTGTCTCCATTTTAATATCTGAACGGTTCCACCAGAGTATACTTTACTAGTAGTAGTGAATTCTTCGTCATCTCCGAATACTAAATAACCTACTCCTCCAGACTTTCTAATAGGAGTATAACCATGATCACGAGCAATACGAACTACTGAACTTCTTAAAGTAGCATTTGTTGTAGTCTCAACATATCTAAAGTCAGTATAATAAACAAATTTTTCAATTATGAAAGCAACAATATCAAGTATAGTACTGTATACTCCAATTGTTAAAACTTGAGTAGTCCATTCAGAATACTCTTTTAGTTTACTAACTAATGACTCTTTTATACCTTTAAAAGTAAAATCCATTTATGAAGCCTTTTCAATCAATTAGTATACTAATTGCTAATTGTTTATAGTGTCGAATATTTCTTGAAAATTAGAGCTGCTTTCGGTTAAGTTAATCAGTTTAAAATTACCCCAATACCATAATCCATCTGTTTGATTTTTTATCAAAGGATCAGACAGAGTTTCCTTTTGAAGATAAACGAAAGCTAACAAATTATCATCTACTAAATCAACTGGAGTATATGATCTACCTAACTCAGGTTTAGGCATATTTAAAGGAATTGGAACCTGATTTACTTCACCGGATAAAACTGAAGTAAAAAATACATCAATCTTATACAAACGATTATCGTAGTCAGGAACTATTGATACTTGAATATCTGTAGCCAATGCTCCAAATTGAGTCTTTAGAGCATTTGCAATAATAGACTGATAATACGATGCTTTTTCAACAGTTAGTTGTTTAAACAATAAATTGTCTAATATGCCACCTAATTCCGGTCTATACAAATAATCTCCTCGGGATGAAGTTAAAAAGAAAATAATTGAATTTGAGATTGCATAATCATCGGAGTGTACTAAAGCACCTCCGGAAGTAGAGTTTCTACCGTATACATCCAAATCAATTATAGTTTGTTTACTAAATCCTTGAGCCATTATATCTATTAGTATATCAAAATTAGACTATTGGAGTTGGACCTATTACTGTTGGAATAATACCTACTATACCGGTATGAGTCGTAGTAACAGTTTTTGTACCCACATCTTCTGCCCCTGCCAATACGTTAGCACAAGCTGCTGCGGCTAAACTAACCGCTAAACCTATGGTTATCGGACCAGCTATAACTGGTAATGGAGGAGCGATAACAACCAGTGTTTCAGGAGACATTCCCGGAGGAGGAGATGTGTTTACAGAAAACGCTGCTGCTGCCCAATAGGCTTGACAAGCTGACTGAATAGCTAGACCATAATTAGCTATAGTTGGAACCGGTATATTTATAACACTTAAGAACGTACTTTTAAAACTTGACTTACCTCCAGTTAACAAAGGAGCTCCGTAAGCTGTAGCTGCTAAAAAACAATAATCATCGTATGCTTCAGCTAATGCTTCTGCATGATCACTCATAGTTTTATTTGGAATAGGGGTAGTGAATTCAGCAGTTAAATCAGTTATAAGTTGACCAGTAGCTAAAGGCATACTTATACTCCTGGTGTCGCAGGAACCGAAGGACCAGGAATACTAGAAGCATGTATATGTTTACTCAATGTAACCTTTGTTGCTTCAGTAGCAGTCATAGCTGTTACTTCTTTTGTTGCCTCAAAGTTTCCAAAATGTTTCCAATCGCCTTTAGAAAATATCTTTCCTTCTTTATCTATATTTATAAACGAACCTTCAGGATGATATATGAATATTTCAGGGGTACTAGAGTTTGAACTAACACCAATTATGACTCCATTTTTATAATGTGTTAATTTTACATCAGGATATTTTGACGATAATCCCATTCCTAAACCAGTACTTCCTCTGGATATTTTAAATTTACCATTTAAAAATATTTTCACCTTCTGCATTACTGTTAGGTTCTTTAAAGCAGTTCCAGATAGATAATACCAGTTTTTCATTATGTCTGGTTTCTCACAGAAGACCCAAATCTTATCTCCTACTTCTGGTATGTTAACTTGACCATTAGATAAACTACCACCACCAAAAAAAGGTCTAGCCCAAGGATAATCTAATGTATCCCAACCTTTCATTAATGGTTCTACATATATCTGAACCCGACATTCATTAGAACCAGGAGAATTAAATAGTTCCTGAGTGTCATCATTTATTTTAACTTCAGCTATATGTAGATTCTTAACATCCATTAAGAACGAACTCCTAATTGATCAGTTAAAAAGTCTTGTATATCTAAAATATTTGGTAACACTATTTCTTGACCTACTTCTAAAACTGTAGGATCATCTATTCGATTAACTGCATATATCCAGTCTTCAATAACTAAAGAATCATATTCTGTATTTACTAAGTCATAAAATCTATCTATATCACTAGAACTCAGTTTATAAGTTCTAACTCCTCTTTTAAACTGAAATTGATTCCAATCTAAACGAGTTAGATCATAAAAGTTGATCCCATTTAATGTTTGTTCTAATGGTAAATAATTATATCTTATCATTTTGTTACCTAAAAATATTAGTTGCAACTATAGCTGCTTGATCACCAAATGATGCCCCTAGAGTGGATGACTTACTTAAGTAACCAAACATTTCATCATGAGCAGAAAATACTGATTGAACAGTTACTTCTAGTTCACATCTAAGAGGTATACCAGAAGTCGTTCTATCTTTACTCCAAGTTGGTTTACATGATTCAATAAATGCGTTATTAATAATAAGTAATGGGATTTCACCTTCTTTATCAAATGATCCACTCTGCCCTGCTGGTAAATCCAGAACGCCAGTATCACCATCTACTCTTGATGACACTATTAAGAATTCACTTAATAATTTAGATGTCTTAGCCCAAGCCTGTATCTGAGCATCACTAGGTTTACTTGAATCACTAGAATCCATAGTATCAGTCTGTTTGTTTTTTCCAGTTTTCTTTTGTGCTCCAACAGCATTATTACCGGTTCGGTTTAAAGACTTCATCCCTCCTGAGTTAACTCCAGGAGTATAAAATACTGTTTGGTCATTATTATCTACTACAGGACTAAGAATTGCCATCGAACTAAGAGCCATAGCTGGGGCATACACATCAATAAAGGGATCAGTTTTTGTTTCAAGTAAAAATTTAAAAGACATTCTAAAAGGTTCAGTATCTTTCCATACTTGAAACTTCATATATTCTCCGGAATTACTTGACTTACCACCAATAGCTGAAAGTGTATTTAGTTTATCAAAGAAACCTAAAATAGAACCAGCTATGCTAGAAACACTACCAACCGCTTCACCGTAGTTTTGAAAGTTTGATTTAATTTCATAAGTAAAATCTTCGGGGATGTCTAAATACATTTCTACATCCGCCAACTCATCCGACGTAGTATCACCTAATTGTATTAATTGTTGCGTTGTTTTCAAGTAAGGGGCTATTACTTTTTTATAAATAGGAAATTTTTTATTTTGCTTCCAACAAAACTTTGCTCTATACATTTTATTTTTTCACCGTATTACTTGATTTAATAACTCCGACTAATGCTTTCTGAGCTTTAGTACTAGCTTTTAAAGCACTTGAAATCGTATCTCCTAATTGTTTCAAACCTTTCTCTGAAGTATCTCCTGCTACGGTAGTACTAACGCCTTTGGCTCTTAACTCTCCAATAAGAGCATCTAGATTGTCTGCTAACTCTTTGTCTCCAAATTGATCCATTGCTGCTTTTTTAAGAGCCTCACCACCGTATCCCTTTTCTAATGAGTATTGAATAAACTGAGAGTATCTATCCTCTATATTTGCTCCCCCCAAACCTTTGTCGACGGTAGCGGCTAATCCAGACAATGAGTCTTTCCCACCTAGTCCAAACATTGACATCTTCTGTGAAAACCAATCGGCTATGTCACTGAAGAATTGTCGTATCGTATTTAATCCTGGTATGTTTTTAAAAGCATTGGATATTACGTTTCTGAGAGCATCTCCAACACTTATCTTACCACTGAACACATCTTTAATATTTTGCCAGATGTCTTTAACTGTTTTCCAGAGACCTTCTAATAACTTAATCATGTTTTCTTTAATCTTTTTCCAATTTTTGAAAACATACATACCCAATTCTATAGGCCAAGTAAAAGGAAGCATTAGGAGTTTCATAGCTCCGGTAACGCCTTCAATTATTGCATCCCAATTATCAAAGATCCAACCCATGAAATCGTCCCATGATTTACTGACCCAACCAACCATATCATCCCAATAAGTCATGACTAAAGCTATTAAACCAATTAAACCTGCTATTAATAATCCTGCGAGGATAAAAGGCCAAGCAGCTATTATTACTGCTATAACTGCAAATATCTTAAATGCTAATATTAAGGCTCCAATAGCAAGAGCAACATACCCTATAACCTTTAGAAAGTTACCCAAGAAGTCAATTAGCTTTTCAAAACCAGGAAAAGCTTCTTTTAATTTATCCTTGATTCCACCAAGAAGATTACCTATACCCTCAGTAACAAAAGTTAAAAAGGCGTCAAATACTGAACCAACAAATTTTTGTATTCTCGTCTTTATGTCACCTTCACCTGAAAATAATTCTTTAACCGCTGAAGCAATTGATGTAACAAAATCAGTTAGACTTTTTAACCAAGGAAATGCTTCACCTAAGGAAGCCATGATCTTTATTACTCCATCCATTATAGCACTGACTATCTTTGGAGTTGCCTCAACTAACGCTTTGAATATAAGTGGAACAGCTAAGATAAGAGCATCTATGACTAGTGGTAAGGCATCAATCAGAGCATTTATGATCATCCCTATTGCTTGAAGAAAAACTGGTATTAGTTTAACTAACATTTTAATGATCTTAGGTATTAAGTTTATTAAAATCTTAGCTATCATAGACAATAAGTTTACAAACAAAGGTATAATGGCATTTATAAAAGATCCTAGTAGACCCCCATTAGGATCTACTGCAGCAAAGAGCATTAATTCCATAAGATCATTTAATAGACCAGATAAGAATCCTCCACTCATCGCCGCTAGACCTACTGCCATGAGACCTATTTTACCAAGTAATGTTTTAAAGAATCTATTGATTCCCAACTTGTCCCATTGCTTCTGGAGTTTATCTCTGAGTTTATTTAATTTAGACTCTTCTTTTCTTAACTTATCTTCTTTCTTAGAATCGATTCCAAATAAACGCATATATTCCTGATCACGTTTATTTTGCTCATCTAGAATATCTGTTTGTTCTTTTTGTTCATCTAATGAAGCAGGTTCCTCTTCCCCTTTACTAAGGATAACGGGAAGAGGTATAGGGAATGTCATTCCGTCAAGAGCCATATATACCTATTAGTATCTATCTCCTACTCCTTGATCTTGATCTAGCTGCCTTCATTTCTTGTTCAGCTTTTTCTCTTTGCTGTTTTTGTTCTTTCCACTTACGTTTCAATCGTTTATATTTTGCCTTGATCGAATGCCAAGGTAAACGATAAAATTCAGAATCAGCTAAGTGGAATTCATCATTAAAAATGAAAATCAAATCCTGTAGGCTGTTGTAATCCTCGTTTGGTAAAATCTCTCGGAGAATCAGAAACTGGTATGAGTTCGAAAGGAGTAATGATCCGTTGAAGTTCCCTCCTTTCTGACTTGTCACAGAGGTCACAGAGTAAATCACATTCATGCTGTATACCGTATTTAATTGTTTGAACAGCTTTCATATAGTTTAAAGATACACTTCTAGGAACGGTATTTCTAGCAGTAACTTTTTCGTCTATAGTATTGTAAGTTATCTTTCCCTCAGGAGTATTCTTTGCGACGAGACAAAATGCTTGAGAGTAAGACAAAAACTTACGAGCTTTTTCTCGGTTAATTTCTTCAATCTTTTCTTCCCTAACCGCTTGCATTTGTTCAGGAGACATACCAGTATAGGATTTATTAGTTTCAACTCTGATTTTATGATCGAACTCTTTTGCCGCTAATCTATGAGCCTCAATAAGATATTTAATCCTCATAAAGTTGTATTCGTATGATCCTTCAATACTAGGAATGATTATTGGTTCTCGAACTTGTATATTTTTAACTTCCTCTTCTGGAGTAGAAGTTATTAATTTTCCATATTTGGAAATCAGATATGATTTAAACTGATCCTCAGAATATTCATCAAATCTTGCCTTAGCAAATGACTTGAGTTCATCATCTGTTTCCTCAATACTCATTGT
>Ga0181351_1000254_pt1 | contig 14750 bp, 18 predicted proteins | sample Su13VDMM15SD_FD_170485 | JGI IMG/M metagenome (GOLD analysis project Ga0181351, IMG submission 170485) | Freshwater viral communities from Lake Michigan, USA - Su13.VD.MM15.S.D | ecosystem: Environmental > Aquatic > Freshwater > Lake | place: USA: Michigan | collected 2013-07-16 | reverse complement strand
CTATGGTTAAAGCCGTGCTGTCCGCGGCCGGAAATACCGAATTATCAAATATCGGTAATGTTTCTGTTGGGGGTGTATATACTGCCATTATTATATAATATTGAAAATATGTTTTTATATGTATTAATATTATTATTATGCAATTCTTGTTGCTGTAAATCTGAAATTTGTAGTTGCTGAAGCGGGGGCTGAAGTGTATGTTGGGTTAATATTTAAATAAACTAATGTATTACCTACACCGGTAGCGGTGATTGTTGTTGATAAATATGCATAATTTAATTGATTACTTAAATATACTGTTGTGATTCCATATTCATAATCCGATGATATGGGTGTAACATTTGTACGTTGTGTAAGACCAAATGAAAATATAATACGTGTTGAATTATTTGAATTATTATATGATCTATATACATGAATAATCCACGTTCCTTGTGTTATTGTTACGCTTGCGAGACTTGTGATATTTCCAGATGTTGGCATTGTGGTTGTAATAAGATCTCCATTTACAATACAACCAATTTGTGTTGGTGCGGTTGGTCCTGTTATTACACTTGCTGATGGTGTTGATGTTATATATTTATCAATTGATAAGGTTAAACCATCAGAAAATATTTCTTCTCCTTGTGCGACTGGATATGTTAAAAAATAATTTCGTCCATTTGATATAGTTAATACCGTGCTATCTGATGCCGGAAATACCGAATTATCAAAAATTGGTAATATTTCTGTTGGGGGTGTATATACTGCCATTATTATTTAAATGATAATATATTTTTATATCTTTATTAATACATATAAAAATATATTTCATTATTATATATAATGCCTAGACAAAAAAAACAAGTTGGTTCAACTAGTGATATTATAAATTTTTATAATGTTATTCCTAAAAAATATTTAGAAGAAGTAGATAACCCAAATGAACATTTACATGATATCAAAATTCCGTTTCGCATGTGTATCGTCGCACCCAGTGGGTCAGGAAAGACAAACTTCTTATTAAACCTGATCAGAGTGTTCAGTGCTGGTAACAAAGGCACATTTGCGGACATCACAATTGTTACACGTAATAAGGATGAGCCGTTATACAATTATTTAAGCGGTGAATTTGAACAGATCCAAGTGAAGGAAGGTATGCATAGCACACCTAAATTAGACGATATGGATAAAAAATATAATCATCTTGTTGTGTGGGATGATTTAGTATTAAGCAAAGATTTAAAACCTGTAGAGGAGTATTATATGAGAGCACGAAAGAAAAATTGTTGCGTTATATTCCTGTCGCAAGATTACTATGGTATACCTAAGTTCATTAGGAAGAATAGCAATTATTTAGCCTTGTTAGATCTTGGCGGGTCTAAACGTGAACAAACAGCTATCTTAAATGAATGGTCGTCAGACTTAGATAAGGATGAACTCAAGGCAGTATACAATGATGCTGTATCACAGGAATTAAGACCACTAATTATTACCGGCGGTAAAATCGCTCGTAATAAAAAATATAGAAAGGGGTTTTTAGAATATTATGATTTAGATGTATTTTTAAAAAATATACCTAGAACTACTAAAAATGGCAGTAAGAAAAAGACGAAAGATTATGATTCTGATAGTGATCAGGACTTTTGAATATAAACATCTTTTTGATGTATAGAAGATCCCATAGCCTTAAAATCATCTTTCATATCATTATCATTATCTATAGATGGTTGATACTTCTCTGACATGTATGTATGACGGAAACCATTGACACCCATTTTAGTTCCTACAATCTTTTCAATACGTTGATTGAGAGTTACATTAGATAATTTATTCTGATGTATATCAAATAATAAATATTCTGTAGGATTTATTTTAATCCATTGATTAATAATTCTTTTTAATGGAGGAGGTATTTTTAGTCTCTGTTGTGAATATGTTTTAGCCGTTTTATAATTATTAAAAACAAATTCATTTTTATCAATATAGTTATCTACATCTTTATTAATATTATTTATTTTAAATTCTACATAATCTTTAGCCCTACGTGGTGGGATGTATAATCCACAATATAATGTCATAATAATATAATTTTGTATTTCTTGCATCTCATGATAACTTAAATCTCCTTTTTTATATAATATATTTGCTTTTTTTCTTAAATTTACAAATATTTTATTGATGCCAGCACCATCAATAAAATTCTCTTTTTGTTTTTCTGTCTTTTCTTGTTGATGTGATTTTATTTGGGCTGACTCTATATCAGACAACATTAAATCACGGTATATTTTATTATTTGTTAAAACAACTAATGCAGCTAAGATGGTTTTACGTCTCTTTGGTTCGTAATCCTTTAGGTATTTAATTATTGATACAACATTATTGAATCCTTTCATATCATAATCATCATCACCGAATACATGACGATATAAATTAGTTAGGATTGAATTATATGTCGTTACACTACTCTCGGAAATATTTGGTTTATTTTCTTTGATTATTGACTTAATATTCATTATATTTATTACTTAATTTTCTTTTATATCTCTTTCCTTTATTACTAAAAATAATATCCAATATATCCAAAAAAGCCAAAAATATCAATATTTTATAAACTTATACTAGAAAGCATTCCTAGGACTAAGTTTGTAAAACGAATCTTTTCTTGGATTTTTGGAATCTTGGATTCTTATAGGAACGTTTAATAATATTTTAAAGAATAGAGGTGTAATAGAATATATGAACAAAGAACAAGAAATAAATGATTATTCATGTCCTCATAAAGTTAATTATATTGCCAAAGATTTGGGTTTAAATCCCGTTGGAATCTCAACGAAATCCGATAAGAAATATATGATCTATGATGATAAGGGACATGTAAAACATTTTGGTCAGATGTACTATCAGGATTGGACAAAAACAAGAGATCGATCAAAATTAAATGCTTTCATGTACCGTAATAGGAAATGGTACAAAGCACCAAAATATTCACCTGCTTATCTTAGTGCTCATTTATTATGGAATCCTGATTATTAATAATTATATAAAAGAATAATAATATATAATAAATAATGGTAAGAAAAACAAACAATCCAATGAATGCCCCTAAATGGGCGAGAAAAGCTAAAAATGAATACTTAGAAAATGGTAATCAAATGCGATTATTCGGTGAAGGAGTTCATATTCATGGAGGGGCTCTTGCAGCCAATGAGATTAGAGGGTTATTAGATGCAAGTTATGATAAAGGAATTAAAGATGTAGAAGGCGGATGGGTTCAAGATGAGGATTTATCAACTGGAAAATCTAAAGTATTTTATAATCCTGAAACAGGTAAGTCGTCTGTTGTCCATCGTGGGACTGTTGGAACATTATCTGATTGGTCAAACAATGCGATGTATGCAATGGGAGGAAAGAAACTTTATAAAACAACAGACCGTTATAAACATGCGAAGGATGTTCAACGTGCGGCGGAATCTAAGTACGGTACGGATAATATTACAACATTAGGACATAGTCAAGGAGGATTACAAGCCGAATTATTAGGCAAAAAAGGTGATGAAACAATTACATTAAATAAAGCAACTAGACCATTTAGTAATGATCCGGCAAAGAATCAAACAGATATTAGAACAACTACAGATTTAGTGAGTGCTATGAATCCTTTTTCTAAATCTAAAAATACTGAATCAATTAGTTTAAAAGGATTCAATCCATTAAAAGCACATGCAACAACATCATTAAAGAAATTAGGTAATAAAATGATTGGTAAAGGAATGTGTTCATGTTGCGGTGAAAAATGTTCTTGTTGTGAATGTAGTAGTAGCGATGAAGAAAGTAGTAGTGATGAAGAAGAATATGTTCCACGTAAAAGAGGCCGACCTAAAAAAGGTGGTGCTATTTTAGGAAAATTAGAAAAAGGTTTTAAAAAAGAAATTATCAAACCTAGTAAAGAAGCGGTTAAATATGTATCAACAAAAGACGGATTAGCGACTGATTTATTATATAAAGGCGTTCCTATGGCATTGGGAACACTTACGGGCGTCGCTGGAGCAATGGCAACAGGAGGACCGGTTGGAGGAGTCGCTGGAAATTATGCTGGACAAATGGCTGGTAAAATGATCGCTCAAAAAGTAGGACGAGAAACGAAGATGGGATCTGATAAACAGAGAGGTGTAGGAACTAAGGAGAAATCAAGTAATAAAACAGTTAAAAAATATTTAACATCTAAAAAAGGAGGTCTAGCGTCTGATCTATTACATCGTGGAGTTCCTACAGTGTTAGGCGGTATTGGTGGAGTCGCTGGCACTATGGCAACAGGCGGACCTATTGGTGGTGTTATGGGAGCACAAGCAGGATCACAGGCTGGGCAACTCGCAACAGATTACATAGGCAAAAAGATAGGTGTCGGGCTTAAGAGAGGACGAGGACGTCCTAAAAAAGATTCTGTAAATATTGATATTGATTTTAACAGTCATAATGCTGGTGAAAACAGTAAAACAATGACGGGCGGAAAACTGAAGAAAGGATCTCCTGAAATGGCTGAGAAAATGGCACGCTTAAGGGCTTTAAAAAAGAAATAATATTATATAATAATGAAATGTTATATATACAGACTTCAAGATAATAATGATCCAGAACAATTTTATATCGGAAGCACATTAAATTTATCAAGACGTAAAAGTCATCATAAAAAGAACGTCAGAAACAAAGTAGGTAAATTATACTGGACAAGATTATATCAATATATTAGAGATCACGGAGGATGGGATAATTTTACATTTACTAAAACCCATGAAATAGTTATTGAATGTTTATCTGATGGAACATGTTTTGAACAGACTATTATTGATCAATTTCAACCTCCACTTAATTCTATACGTTCTTCAAAATTAATTAAGGAAATTAAATTATAATTTAACATCTAAAGAAATGAAATTATAATAGTATAATGAATATTAAATATATACTATTTTTTATTAATAGATATAATTTTTATAATAAAGATTTAACCTATATAGAAGTAGGAAAGAACACCGCCAATTTAGATTATGATGATCATAACATAACAGTAAGAATGAATTATTATAATCAATTAATAAAAGAACGTAAAGATAGAGAAAGGGTTAAAAGAATAGATTGGTGAAAATGCCTTAAAGGATAATTATCTTATATTATTAATGGAAGAAACACAAACTACCGAAATTATTATGGAAGAACCTATCGTAGAACCACCTATCGTAGAAGAACCTATCGTAAAAGAACCTATCGTAGAAGAACCAAAAGTAATACAGAATTCTGATTACCTCTCAAAATCTGATATCAAATGGATTGAAAATATTGAATATCAAGAACCTAATCAATTTGAAAAAGATATGTTAAAAGGAACAGTTACAGCTGAAGAACTAATAGCAAATGAAATGACAGAAGAAAAACAACAACTACTTAAAATTAATGATATTAAAGTTAAGATTAAAGTTGTTGCACTAAATATCATGGGTGAATCACCTATTCAAAATACATCTTTATTTAATAAACTAAAGAAACAAACTCTATTAGATACAATGAATAGTGTTTATGAAAATGTTTATTTAGTCGATGAAGCAAAATTAACTGAAATGTTTAATACAGTATGTCAAACAAAAGTATTTGGTGAAGATTGTGATTACACATCATACCCTGTATATAATTAATAAAATACTATTACTAATAATAAGAGATTTAAAAACTTATTATTATTAATAACTAATATGAGTGGACAACCAAACCGATATGCAAATAGTGCAGAAATGTTTAAAAATCAATATATGGACGCGTTAAATTTAAGAGCTAATGTAGATGATTTTAATTTACAAGCAAATAAAAATTATAAAAAAACTGGTACATTACCACCTAATGTAAAACAGATGGTAGATAATAGAACTACTACAGAAATCCTAGCAGATACAGAAAAATTAAAATTAAATATTATATCCGAATTAAAACCTGTAATGAATTCATCAACATCATCAGTAGTTGTACAAAAAATTCAAACATCACCATTAAATTCAGATGGTTCATTTTTAGTATGGCTCGCACAGAATATTAATGAAATCGTTAAAAGTTTAAAAAAGAAATATGCTATTGGTATTAAAGGTGATTCTCAAGATGCTCAAAATATTGTTATTTTTCTTTCTGATATGTATAGTAAAATTAAAGATTATACAGGAACAGTTAAATCATATTTTGATACTGTTGGTGAATCTAAAACAGGATTAAAAGAAGGTGATTTAAATTCATTGCGTAAAGAATATGATGTTATTATTGCACGTATACGTTCTATATATCCAAATTTTAAGGATAGTAAAGGATCAATGGTCAAAAGAGGAAGTATCAGAGATTTAATATTTACGACAACAAATAAAATTAAAAGTTTAGATGATTTGATATCATCGGATAAATACAAACAAGTTATTGATAAAATAAATGGTCCATTACAACAAACTGATTTTGATATTGTTAATGGTCTTAACACAATATCTAAAGCAATATTTAAATTTTATGATAATTTACCATCAGTTTCACAAGTAAGAATATTATATCGTCAATTAGAAAAATCATTAGATAATTCAAATCAAGATTTATCTATAAAAATTTTGAATGAAATATATGATATTTTTGGAAGTGATGAATTAATTAGTAATGTTAGAGAATTAATTAATTCAGAAGGTAATGACATTATAAGACATGAAACCGATAGAGCATATTATGAAAAACCAAAATCAGATGCAGAAATTGAAAAGTCTAAAAAAGAATTAATGAAACAATATAAAAAACTAAGTCAAAAATTAAAAGATGCAGATATTATTTCTTTAATGAAAAAACATCAAACAGAATTGAAAATTAATGAAGATAATTTAACAAGAGAGTTATTATTACGTCAATATGATGAATTAGATTCAGAAATAATTAAAAATGCAAATGAAATTGAAAGTATGAATGATCGTAAAATTCCATACGATAGTGATAGAAAAGAAATTTTAATTAATGAAATAGAAAACCTAAATAGGCTTAAAGAATTATTACAAGATTTTGTTACTGCACAATTTGATTCTCCAATTGAGGTTCGTAATTTTAGGTATCAAAGTAGTACAGATTCATATCAAAGTGGTCCTTCATCTGTATCAGGTCAATCTGATTATACAGGTCGACCTGATTATATAAATCCTTTTGAAGAAATAAATGATTTGGAGGATGAAATACATGCTATAGAACAGCGTATATATCAACTAACACAACTTAGAAAAGAAACAGGTGATACTAATTTAATAGGTGAAATAAATTATTTTAAAAATAAATTAAAAATTAATAAAGAAAGACTAAAAGATTTAGAAGCATATACTAATTCTAATCCTTATAAAAAATCAACTGATATAAATTTGTTAGAAGATAAAATAGATGATATTGAGGAAGAATTAGAAGATTTATTAAATATTCCAATTAATGAAAGATCTGACGCTGTTGATAAAAAAATAGTTAATTTACAAACAGAACTGCAACAATTATTAATATATGAACAACAACAAAATGTACCATATGAACAACAACAAAATGTACCTGTATCTGTACCAGTTGATTTAGGAAATACAAATAAAGTAAAAGGAGATGGTTTTAAAAAGAGACGTGGACGTCCAAAAGGGTCAGGTATTTCTTTTAAAGATAATATTGATCATGCTAAAGGAATTCAACCAGCTAAAAAATATCATCCTTTTGGTAAATATTTTGTTAACAGTCATAAACTAAATAATGGAAATGTATTATCAATTAAATCTAAATCTGGAACTAATATAAGAGAATATCCATCACGTACTGTATCACAACATTTAGGTAATGTAATTAAAACAATTGTTGGTGGTGGTGTACCATCATATAATGATATGGAAAAATTATCTAATGATGAAAAAGATTATTTATACAAAATATCTAAACGTGCAGAATTTGCCGATAAAATTAGCATCCCAACACCATCTAAAGATCAACAAGAAAAAGATATCCATGAATTTGAAGTATGTAAAGGTGAGATTATGGCAGGTAATGATAGTAAAGAATTAATTAAGAAATTTAAATTATTAATTATTAAATTATCAAAGAATGGAACTATTCCTAAACGTGAAGCATCAGAAGTGATGACAGAATTATTAGAGCTTGGATATTAATTAAAGAGTAGATTTATTATAATGTATAATGTCAACCGCAGGTACTTATGGATATCACCCGAAAGTAGAACACCCAGATAGTGTATTATACCAAATGGATTCAAATCAACCATCATTTTATTTTGGCGGATCGCAAGTCCCAGTCAATTTACATCTTGATTCACATGGGTCAGGATTTAGAACTCCTCATAAATTTTCATTTGATAAAATAAAAGATTTAGGAGACAATAGAAAATTTAATAAAACAACTATAGAAAAATATAGTAATATTCGTTTACCCAAACACATGTTTGGAATAAAAAGAATTTAAACACATATTAATTTAATACAATAATAATGTTTATAATTGTATTAAATCAAAATAATATTGTTAATGATGGTGGAAATAATAAATTAGTTTATAAATTCCCTAACAGTATCAATTTAACAGACAAATATGTCGCAGTCTCAAGCATCGCTATGTTTTACTCATGGAATAATATCGATGCCATCTACACAAATAACACTTTAACTTATACATGGACTGCTTTAAATGTAACTACTACATACACTATAACCATCCCTAATGGAATTTATGAAATTTCAGAATTAAATTCATATTTTCAATATGTTATGATTCAAAATTTAACATACTGGACAAACTCATCTGGACAATATGTTTACCCGTGGGAAATTAGTGTCAATGCTGTCAGATACGCAATTCAAATAAATACTTATTTAGTCCCAACGTCTGCAACTGCAACCACATTAGGATATGTTTTACCTGCTGGACAAAATTGGCCTACAGTAACACAAAATCCTGTAATAACTATTCCAGCAAATTTTAATATTATCATTGGATACACTGCAGGTTTTGCATCAAATGCAAATGTATCAAATGCTTATACACCATCAACAACTGCTAATGCATCTAATAATTATGAATCTAAAAATGCTGCAGGTACTTTATCATATCTTTCAAATACATCTCCACAAGTACAACCAAATAGTAATCTTTTATTAAATCTTTCAGGTATTAATAATCCATACTCTCAACCATCTGGTATTATTTATTCATTAAACCCATCTGTTTCATCAGGTGAAATAATTAGTGAAAAACCACCAAATTTTATGTGGAACAAATTCATTAGTGGAACTTATAACGAATTAAGATTAACATTATTAGGTACAGATCTGAGACCATTACAAATTAATGATCCTAATATGACTATTCTTTTAACCATTAGAGACAAAAATGAGGGGTTTCTTTCTACTAATTAATTATTATAAAAAGACTTAAAGATTTATATAGTATATATATCAATGAGTTCGCTAGACGAAAATTATCTGAATAATTTATATAATACATTAAATACAGAAAAAACAAAATTATTTAATGACCTTAAGAATGATACAGAAATGAAACATGAAAAGTTTATTAATCAAAAAATTACCCATATTGATTCAATCATTAAATCAACATTTAAGTTACGTAATACAATCAATAAAGAAAAATTAAAGTGTGATTTTATCTGATGATATCTATATAAAAAGATGATTATATATATAATAATATGGTATATAGCACAACAAGACACATTAAATTACCGTTCTCTAATGCAAAGATGGTATCTCATACCAAACGATTGTATGGACAAGGAATGGGATCAGTATTATTAGCCACTGGAGGAGCAGGTGGAGCATCATCGTACTCAGACATGGATGATTACATTGCAACTACTGGAATTAATCCATATGCTCGTAAAGGCATGGAATCATCTGGAACAGGAATGAAATCATTATCTGATAAACTTTCAAAATTAAATATTGAACCAAAATTACATGTGAAACGTAAGAACATCACAATGTCCTTCTGATTTTTATAACTTTTATATTATATGTAACACATACAATATAAAACCATTTAAACGAATATTCTGATATAATCTAATAATGAGTGATAAATTAGTATTCGACTTATCCCAAGAAGTAGAAGGGACTCCAAATGTTTTCGTCCGTAAGGACTGGGTAAACATCTTAGATAATCAAAATCAAAATTACAATAATAATCAATCCATCATCGACACATCACAACTCTCAAACAGTAACAAATATATGTCATATCGTGAAGCGTATCTTTCCTGTCCATTTTTACTGACGTTAGGAAATACTGCAACACCTTCCATCACTGCTCAAACTGCTGCAACTACTTCAATTAATTTAATTAGATGCGGTACAACTGGTACTGCTGCATCAACAACAACATCTTTAGATCATTCCATCGGTTTAAAAAACTGGTTTGGTCAAATCATCCACAGTTTTACGTTGGAGTACAACGGAACTACTATTTGCCAACAAACACCGTTCATTAACATGTGGAATTCTTTCAAGCTGTTGACATCCCTATCCTTAAATGACGTTTCTACACAAGGTGCAACAATCGGTTTCTTTCCTGATGATCCTACTACATGGGGATTTTTCTATCCTGATTCAGCAGTTAATTCTGGTAATAGGGTTGTTGGCTCCACTATTGATATAAATGATACATTTTCAGGACAAGGTACAGTAAATAATACAAATTTTGTACAAGTTCCAACAACAATTTTTGCACAACACAATTCATTTAATTCTATGTGTGGTAATGAAGGGTTTTTATTACGTCAAAGATTAATTAATTATAACCCTGATGCATTTTCAAGTTTTTCTGGCCCATCTACACGTACATCAGATCTTGGATCAAATAACACTGCATATAGTTCATTATTATCTGCATCTAAAACTACAGATTTATGGAAATCATATTTATCTAGTAAACGTGCTGACAGTATTTCATGTTCTACATCAACTATTACTGTTACATCTTTAGGATATATTCAATATTCAATTGTTGGAGCGATATATTTAAAACATATTCATTCATTTTTTAATATGTGCCCATTATTAAAGGGTGTATTTATGAAATTAACATTAAATTTAAATAATTCATCATCTACCATTAAATGTGCTCAAGTACAGGCAGGTGCAGGTGCATTTTTACCTGCTGGTATGCAATGTAGTGCCGTATCAAATGCTGTAGGTGGAGTAAATCCTATTATGATTGCATCTGCATGTACTTCTAATGGTTCAGCTCCATTAATTTCTTCTGTCGCTACTAGTACAGCTGCAGGTCAAATTACATATACACTTACTGCAAATCTTTCAGTTGGTGCAACCTGTTTAGATCAAACATTAACATCTGTAACAGGGGGTACTGGGTCTGGACTATTATCTAAATCAATCTATTTATATGTTCCTGCGATGACATTTAATCCAACTTTTGAACAAGCATATCTTTCCAATAGTGTAAAACAAATTAAATATACTGATGTGTATCAGTACCAAATTTTAAATGTTGCTGCTAATGGGTTAATGAATAATTTAGTTACAAATGGAATTTCAAATATTAAGTCCGTGCTAATTTTACCATTTTTCTCATCTACTACTGCTGATTCTGGTACAGTTTTTACCAATAGATTTGGTGTTCTTAACAGTACTAATACTGGATTTATTAAAGGTGTTCCTGTATTTCAAAGTCCTTTCGATACTGCTGGAACTGGTACAACATCACCTCTTTCACATCTAACTCAGTTTAACGTACAGATTAGTGGACAGAATGCCATCTATAACACTCAGCGTTACATTTGGGAAGAATTTAATCATCAATTGTATGGTCAAAATGCTGTAAACGGAGGTCTTACCGATGGTATTACATCTAGTTTAATTGATCGTCAAGCATTTGATTTAAATTACTGCTATTACTATGTAAATGTTGAACGCATGTTGCCAGTCGAAATGAGTGTTCCTAAATCTGTACAAATCTTAGGTACTAATGTATCTTCAAAAGCAATGGATTATTTCGTGTTTGTTGAATACGGAGTTGAGATCCAAATCGATGCACTTACTGGAGCTCGTGTATAATTTTCAAACTTAATTATTAAATAATGATATATATTTAAAAAGATAAATTCTTAAATATATATTAATGCACACTATAAGTATTGACGCAAGTCCATCACAATTAAGAAAATTAAGAAAAGGCATGAAAGTTCGTGTTAAAAAGGGTACAGGGTTTAACATTATTGTTCATCCACATACATACAATAGAGTAACTAAAGCCTTCTCACGTGATAAGGGTTTAGAATTAGAATTATCACAAGAAGAATTACATCATAATGAAATGAATGATCCATCTGAAGGAGCATCAATGATTCCATCTCCATCAGAACCATCTAAATTACAAGAACCTCCATCTCGTGAATCTGAGGGTAAAGGTTTATTTCGTAAAGTCAAACGATCAGTTAAAGATAATGTAGAACGAGCACAACTATCTAAATCATTAGGTGATCATTTACAAAAAAATTACAATTATATGGGACGTGCTGGCATCGATAATGCTGTACAAATGGCAAAACAAGCAAGTATGTCTAAAATGGGAATTAATGCACGTAAAGCACTACGAGGTGCACTTGATGGAGATGATGGTGAAGATAATGAACACGCACCACGATCAAGATCTTACATCAAAGGTGGATCTGTTATGGAGCATGGATCTGTTGGATTAAACGGAGGTATGTTACATACATTTGTACCACCTGCTCTTATTTCTCAACCATTCAGTGCTAACTTTCAGATGCAACATTTTATGCCTCCTCAATATCAACATTATGAACAAGGTGGTCATGAAGATTCTGAAGATCATGGTTTAGGATCTGGTTTATATGCTGGTCGGGGATTAGGTGTAGGTTTAGGATTAAGCGGATGTAATATTAAAAATGATCTACGTAAATATGGAAGAGCACATGGTAATGAAGCAATCGATTATGCACAAGGTAAAATCATGAAGCGTATCGGTGGAAGAAATATTAAAAATGATTTACGTAAATTCGGTCGTGCACATGGCAATGAGGCTATTGATTATGCCCAAGGAAAAATTATGAAAAGAATTTAAAGGAATAAATCGTATACATAATAATAAATGTCACTTACTGATTCACAGATAAATGAAATGGCAAAAAGAATGAATATACCAATTGGTTGTGTATGTTTTAAGGATGAACTTCCTGAAAAATTAGAATTTAACAAAGCATATATTGTTAATTTAGAAGATAGTCATGATGAGGATGGTCATGAGAACGATGGTACGCATTGGACTTTTTTAGAAGTTGTAGAATATGGTAATGGTTCAACAGAAGCAATTTTTTTTGATCCTTATGGAGCATCACCACCTGAAATAATTAAAAAAGTTGTCAAAAATACTACTGGTCAAAATGGACTACCTCATACAATGAAAGATGTTCAAAGTTTAATGAATAATGCATGTGGATGGTACTGTTTAGCTCTTGGTCATTTTGTTAATGCCTCAAAATATAGATCAGGTGTTCTACATGATGATGTAGCGGTATTTATTGATATGTTTGATGATCTAAACCATAATGTTGATTTTAAAAAGAATGAATATATTTTAAAGCATTTCTTTAGGTCAGAAGATCCTGCGTTGAGAAAAGAAATCGATGTAATTAAACCTACCGAGAGTATAACAAGTGAGGATGAAAAAGGAGGAATTGACCCCTTTAAAATTCCATGTCATGTGAATGTAATGAAAAAGACTTAAAGACGTGACTACTAAATAATATAATGGAAAGTATAGTGGAAGAAGTCAAACCAATGACATCTAACCAAAAATATAGAATCGCTAATCGTGAAAAGATTAATGCACAACGTAAGAAATATTATCAAGTACGTAAAGAAGCCGATCCTAAATTTTTGGAATACAAACGAATGAAATCAAAAGAATATTATGAACGAAAGAAAATGAAGAAGGCTGATGCTATCTCACCAGAAAAACAAGTTGAAATGGGTGATAACTCAGATTCTGATCTATCTCAAGTATCAGTTGAATCTAAACCAGAAATAGTAGACGAACCAGTATGTGAAAGTCTCAAACTTCCTGATGTGATTCCTGATGTAAAAGAAATCAAAAAACGTAAAGCAAAAAAAGCATAGAAGCAATAAATGAAATCGTGATATAGTATCAGGCGGATACTAACTAGTATGAGTTCCCGAGCGGTCAAAGGGGTAGGTCTTAAGATCCTATGCTATGCTTCGTGGGTTCGAATCCCACCTCATACATTCTACAATATGTAGTTATTATTTTAATAATGATAACTAAATATTATTCTTCCTCATCTACAAAATGTTTGTATCTTTTGTTAGTGTGTAAACTCTTTCTAAATTCTTCTCTGCTTTTTAATTCATTGTTAATATATAATAATTTTTCTTCTGCACGTTCAGTCTCTTCATTTACAAATTTTTTACATCTGTCACACTTCTCAATATATTTTTCTAACATTTCTTTTAATTTATCATCAGGCATTGTGCTAAATACAACTCTATAGTCCATTATTATTATAACTCACTTTTCCTTTATCTCTCTATCTATTAAAATACTAATCCAATATATCCAAAAAAACAACTATTCAATAAAACTATATAGTACAATAAATAATATATAAGAAGTTTGTCAAACAGCCTATTTTTTGGAGCTATAATATAGGCCGTAAG
>Ga0181351_1000252_pt1 | contig 14785 bp, 28 predicted proteins | sample Su13VDMM15SD_FD_170485 | JGI IMG/M metagenome (GOLD analysis project Ga0181351, IMG submission 170485) | Freshwater viral communities from Lake Michigan, USA - Su13.VD.MM15.S.D | ecosystem: Environmental > Aquatic > Freshwater > Lake | place: USA: Michigan | collected 2013-07-16 | reverse complement strand
CATCTTTATATCCTACATTTAAAACATACTTACCTTTATTTCCATATTTAAAATCATTTAATCTATGTTCTTCGGTTTCAAAATACACATTAGAACCATTACCTAATTGTCTAATAACTTCCCCACCATTAGCATACAATCCAGTATCAGCACCTACCATACCATCCGCTTGTAAATCTAAAACATCATTATAGTTGTTTAAATCTCTTGAAGGACTGTTACCGTTTTTTGAATCTCTAACTAAACTACCACCGTTATACATTTTTAGTTCATTAGAATCAACTTTTGATGCTTTACCACCCATAACTGCACTATAAACCCTTGCCATTGCCCATTGTTCTTTTGACTTAACATTAGGTCTTACGCTTTGTGGATTGGTTTTATATGCACCTATACCTTTATTATAAATTTGTTGCAAACCTTTCATTGATACTTTAGTATCTTTTGAAATTTGTTCTAAAGTATGAGAGGTATTTTTGTCGTAATCATATTTTTTATTGTATTTGTCTTTATAAGATACATAACCACCATCTTTGAAAATTCCACCATTTTGTAATCCAGCTTTTTTAAGCAAAGTATAATATTCTGGATTTTCAAACAAATGGTCTTTTACGATTTTCATTTGTTCACGTTTGCTCGAAGTGTGTTCACTTTCCGATTCCATACCTAAACGAACTTGTTTTTTTAATTTAGTAAGAGGCACTTGATGAATATCCGCAATATCTCTTAATGAAAAACCTTCGGCTAAATGACCGCCACTATTCATTGAAGTCATAATTTCTTGGTCTGTCATAGTCTTACCACCGTACTTGTAATTTGCTCCAGTATGTTTAATGCTTTTTGGTATTTCCATACCATCTTTAGCAAATGAAACTCCACCGCCCTTTTCGTTTATTGTGGATAAAATTTCTCTATTGGTCATCATTTTACCTTCAAATTCTCTTTTTGTATTATCGCTTACTGCTGGTGCGGTAATAACAACTTCGCCACCTTGCATTTCAAGAGGTTGCCCCGTTGATTTATTAACTGCTTTAATACCACCTTCAGCGTGAGTTCTACCAACTAAATAGCCAGACAAAGAACCCTTATTATGTATCATTGTTTGACCTTGTCTTTTACCAACAAGCACACCGCCAGTTGGCGTAGCTTCTGCTTTATTTTCGGTTAATTTTTCTTTTTTCATATTTTTATCAGAATAAAAAACAAATATATATAATCTAATTGAAACAACAAAATTATATTATTTAAAATAAATATTTACAAGTTCTTTAAATTATAATTTACAACTTAAATTTTATTTCGGTTTCTTTTATTTTTTTTATCATTTGTAATACTAATTATTTTTTAATTACATTTGTTCGATTAATATTAATTAAAATTAAAAAAAATGACAGATTTATTCAACATCAAATCTCCAAATTATTTAGGAGGCGTAAATGTTCATAACACGATTACAATTGTGTTGTTAGCTTTAGTTGCTTACAAAGTTGGAGCGTTTAAAAAATAATTAAATTATTTTTTAAGTAAAAAAAATGCCACTTTTTTAAGGTGGCTTTTTTTATTTTACTAATTTATCAATAATTACTTTAAATTGTTTTGCAATACCTTCCCACTTCATAGCAGAAACTTTATTGTAAGCATTTTCAATTTTTTGCTTTACTTGTTCTTGAAGTTCTGGTGCTTCATTAGGCAGTCCGTAAACCACTTCACATAAAGTCTTAACTTCCATTGGATTTGTAACCAGTCTTATTTTTTCAAAGTCATTTACAAAAACCGCTTGTTGGCTAAACATAAAATTCAAAGTGTTTTCCCCGTTATCGGTTATTTCGGTTAATGAAGTATGTTTCGGACAAACTACAAGTGTTTTGGTTGCCATTGCTTCGGTAACTGTTAATCCCCAACCTTCGGCAGTTGTTGTTGTAATAAAACAATCAAATGAATTATATATTTTATTTAATTCCTCTAAACTACAACCTTTATTTTGTGAATAGTCTTTTGGCAAAATTACATCTTTACCTACTTCAAGTCCTACTCTATCGCAAAGTCTGTAAATGTTTATTCCTACTGGGTCTAACGGATTACAATGTAAGTAAAGCAAGGCATTAGCACCGCTTGTATGTTTGAACATAGCAAACCCCATAATCAAACTTCCAAAATCTTTTCTTACTTGGTTTCTGTTTACACTTCCAAACACAAATATATCTTTAGTTCCGAAAATTTCATTTTTTGCTTTTAATTTATCAGCATCAGAATAAGGGTAGAAATCATTAGTATTAGTTCCGTGTGGAATAATCTTAATCTTTTTAAATTGGGTATCTGAAATCAAAGGTTTCATTACCCCTTTAGCATAATGCGTGTAAGTAACTACTTCATCAAAGAATGATAAAACTTTTAAATCCTCAATTCTTGGTTCACTATCAATAGGGAAATAAATCATTGACTTAAAGTTAGGTCTGTTTTCTTTGCGTTTTGTATTTTTTACATCTTTTAGTTGCTCTAACATTGTGTTAATGACTTCGACATCTTGTAATAAAAAAATAGCATCAAAATCATTTTGATAAATCAATTTTAATAATTCAATCCTTCTGTAAAAATCTTTTTGAGTGTCTTTGTCGCCAGTTATTAAAGCTGGTATAATTTTTACGTTTGGCAAATAATCATAAATAGCTTTGCTTTTGTCGTTAAGTCCGAAAATTACGATACTTAACTTCTTATCCTTTGCCCAATTATCTACAAGTTCTTTTGCTACTGCACCAAAACCAGTTGTGCAATTCCAATCAGCAAATACCAATAATGATTTTTGTTTAACCTCTTTTTTGCGGTGTACGACTTCCATAATTTGTTGTTTTAAGTTTCTGGTTGTAAATATACTATTTATTATCTATTGTAAAAATTGGAATACCGAATAATTTAAAGGTTTTACTACTTGTTGAGGTTAATGGTTCTTTACCCATTCTTTCTTGTGGCGTTAAATCTCTATAAAAGTAAGGTTCTGGTGGAAAAGAATTATTAGTGTTTATTACAGTATCACTTTTAATTTCTTGTTTAGTCATTATTTCCTTTGCTTTATAAACTTTTAATCTATTTTCCAAATTTTCAATTTCATTATCCGCTTCCCTAATTTCATTTTCTAATTCTTTTATTGTGTTTTGTAATTGTTCAATATCTTCGTTTTTATCGCTTAACATTATATTGCAACCTTCATTTAACTTTTCTATTTTATCTTTTTGCTTTTCTACGGTATTTTTTAATTCTTGAATAGTGTTATTTGTAAGTTTATCAATATATGATGTTTTTTGTTTTTCTGCGTTTTCAACTCTTTGCTTATATGATTTATTTGCCATTTGTTCAATATCTAATTGACGCTTATACTTTTTAATTTGTTTTTGTTGGGTTTCATACGCATCGTTTAATTCTTGAATTTCCTCGTTTTTAGCTTCAATCATTTCCTCTAAATCTGCTGGAGGTAGTTCTCTTAATGGTTTACCAACGCTTTTTTTAATTTCTTTGTTTTCAAATCCTTCTGAAAATGTTTGCATAGACAAAGCACCGCCTTCTGAATTTAATTTTTCTTTTTCGCCTTTCATTATAGCACAAGCACGTTGAACCGCACTTATCCATTTTTCGCCATCTAAACGGATTTCTTTTGCCATTTCCATTGCATTTTTGTAATTTGAATTTCTACGAACATATCTATATTCTTGTTCGGTATTACTTATAAAAATTCTTAAAACTTCTCTTGCCATAATTATATTTGGCGGTATAGAAACCCATTGTCTTTTTGCGTAATTATTCTCTTTGATAAGACCTTTAGAATATAATATTTTTCTAAATTTACTGTATGAAGGGTATTTTTTAACGATATATGCAGTATTATAATTATTATTATCTAATAATTGTTTAATATCTTGTAACATTTTTAATACCGTTTCTGGAGTGTGTTTTGTTTTCATAATTTTGTGTTTGTTGTTAAGTTTCTATTATTGTTATTTAATCTATTCCTTGTTCTCTATTATCTGATAAACTCATTACTTGGTAGGTTGGCGGACAATTAACCGCTTTTTTATGTTTACCATTTTGTATCATACTTTGTATTAACGCCCAATCGTGTCCGTAGTGTTCATTATGGGTAGGCATTTGTCTTAAAAAATCTGTTTTTACTATTAATTCACTATGACCTATCATACCATATTGTAGTTGAGCGTTTCTTATTGCGTTTCTTGGTGCTACAAAGCTATCAAAGTACACAAAATCCAAATCAGTATTTTCAATTTGTGATAAGTAGTTCTCAAAATGGTTGGGTAAAATAATATCATCGTTAGCAAAGAATACAAAATATTTACCTTGTGCTATTTTTATATTATTATTAATAATTGCAAATCCATTTCCACCTTGATTAATAGGGTTGTTATCTATGTATAAATCGTTACCCCTATTGGAACATTCAATTCTAATATCATTAAAATATCCGCTATCTAAATAATCTTTCATAACTGAACAACCATCGCCAATTACAAGTGCTTCCCAATCGTTAGCGGTTTGATTTGCAATACTATTTATTGCTCTTATAGTTCTTTGTGGTCTGCCAAAAGAAGCCATTGATAATGTTAATCTCATAATCCTTTTTCTTTTTTGTAAATTTCTAATAGTTCTTTAATTTCTTTGACAAGTAATTTATTTCCTAATATGCTGTCTAAATAACTTGCAAAACCAATAGCAAATTCATCTGCTATTTTTTCTGATTCATTAGCTAAATTTTCAACTGAAAAAACTTTTCTGTATGTTTTTATAAACTTTTCTTTTAGTGTCATAATTATTTATTTTTATCTTTTTTTACATATCCTACTAATATAAACTTTCCGTAGCACCATTTGTAGCAAGGCATTTCATCTTCTTTCATAACTGAATATTATTAAAATTATCCATTATTTCTGCAATTTCGTCTAAATTAAATTTAGAAAATTGATAACTGTTCGGATTGATATACTTTGCTGGGTTTCCAACATACATACCAAAACATTGAACTTCTACTTTTTTTGTTATGATTGCACCCATACCTATCATACTGTAAGAACCTATTTTAGAAAATTGATGTACTATTGCTCCTAAACCAATGTTAGCACCTATTCCAACTAATGTATTACCACCTAAAAGCACATTTGCACTAATAGTACAATCATCATAAATAGTTGAATCGTGTCCAATATAACAACCTCGTAATGCAAGTATATTATTATGTAATGTAGTTGGTTTTACGCATCCAGAATTAATAGTTACAAATTCTCTAATTATATTATTATTTCCAATTACAACTCCTTTATTTGGTTTACCAAAATATGATTTATGTTCTGGTTCTGTTCCTATTGAGCAAAACGCTTCAAAGCGGTTATTGTTTCCGATAATGGTATTTCCAGTAATAAGACAAAAAGCACCAATATAATTACCTTCGCCTAACTGAACATCATCGCCAATAATAGCAGTAGGGTGTATGTAGTTATTACCAGCTGTAACTATAAATTTATAACTACCATTTAAAGTAGCGTGTTGGGTCTTGTTCTGGTGTGGTGTTAAATCATCCATAGTGTTTGTTAAATTAAGTTATATTATTTTACAATAATAATTTTACTTTTTTTCTTTTAGTTTTTTACGAAAGGCGTTAAGTAAATCATTTCTTTCCCAAACTTTTTGTTCTTGCAAAACTAATTTTAAGATTTGAACGTACTTTTCATCTGTTTTTGTCATTTTATTTAATTTTAAATAATGTGCAATATTGCGATGTAAATATAATTATAATTCCTTAAATAAATTCTTTTGGTTTTTAGGAACGCTTATAATTGCTTCTTTATATCCATTTTCAAGCAACCACGCTAAACGATGCCTACCATTTACAATAATTAATTTTAATGCAAATGTTGTTTTGTCAATTAAAAAATAAAATTCTGCTGGAACAACATCTTTATTGTTTTCTAAAATAAATTTGCCAAACCTATCAATTCTATCTTTAACCTCATTCTTATTTCCACGCTTCACATACCATTCTGGAGAAGTCTTTTTAAAATATTTCATAAATTTTGGTAGGTCAATATCTATATTAATCCAACCTTTATGTGTTTTTGTTCTGTAATTTATTTTTTCCATAGCTATTGATTTAAAATTTTGATAACAAATATTAATAATGAAATAACAACAATCCACGCAACAACCTCAATTAAAACTTCTTTAAATTTTTTCATATTATTTATTAAATTTAGTTATGTATTTTTCTTCTGTTGGTAAACCACCCCACATATCAATATACATTGCTTTGTTTTTTAAAAAACCATTATTTAAAGTTGGTTCTTTAGCAATAGTCATTGAATTACGATATACAAGAGGGTCTAAAAAAGAAGTCCACGATTTTTTTGCATTTATTAATGTCATTTTATAATCAAAAGAATTATCCTCAAAATATGCTGGGAAAAATTCCTCGTCAAACTTACCAGCTTTTTTCCAAATATCTACTGTTAAAATAAAACTACACCAATTTTGAAAAGAGTTAATAAAGTCTGCGTTTTCATTATTTCGCAATACCATTTTAATTTCGTGTTCTGTTCTACCTAAAACTATATCGTCATTAAGCATTAGAACGTGAGTAGCGTTCATTTTGTCTGCATAATCCATAAGCATATTCCAACTTTTTGCAACTCCCAAATTTTCTTCTGGTCTGTAAATCATAAAGTTTTCTTCCCTTGTGATTATGTCTTGTTTACCGTTATCACATATAGCAATATGCGTATCTTTAAAATCTTCAAAATACCTTTGTAACGCTTCGTTTAGTAAGTCTGCCCTATTTAGGGTTGGTATTGCTACTATTAGTTTAAATTCTTGATTCATTTTATTGTTTTTTTATAAATGTAAATATATGCTCTATTATTGGTAAAGTCCAACCATCGCCTAATAAACTTGCTGATTTTGATTTTGAAAGTATATCACAATAATTATCTGGAAAACCTTGTAATCTTTCCATTTCTATTTGGTTAACTGTTCTAACTATTCCATCTTTATAATAAACTAAATTAGGTGTTTGTTTCCCTTTTGCAATTCTTTTTTTTATTAATATATCTTCTTTAATTGGACATTTAACAAATTGTTTATAATCAGATTGAAGCATTGCATTTCCTTTTACTCTTTCAACTTGTCCATCAGTAATAATATCCTTAAACATTATACCTCTATCTTTTGGCTGTGGAATATCCGTAACTAAATCAAACATAGTTTCCTTTGTTTTTATGTTTGACCAATAATATCTATCTCTTAATTGAGCTGTAACTAAACTTGAATTTATGCGACAAGGATATACCCCCAACGCTCTACTCATAATACCAACATCTAATTTACTTGCACTACCAACATTTTCTTGTAAAAATAATACATTTGGATTAAATAATTTTATGTGTTCCAATATTTCAATAAACACAAAAAAAAGACTACTCCTACTCCCATTTATACCAGCTCTTTTACCACCTATGCTTAAATCCTGACAAGGACTTCCACTTAATACTAAATCAATGCTTTTCCAATCAATATCCCAATCCTTCCATTTGGTTACATCGCCAACTTGAATTGTATCTGGAAAGTGATATTGTGTTAATTCTATTGCATACGGTTTAATTTCGCTTGAATAGTATTTACCTATTTTAAAACCTTGATTTTCTAATGCTTGGCGACCCGTGTTCATTCCATTAAATAAGCTAACAACATTAATTTTATCCATAGTTAATTTTCTTTTTCGTATGCTTTTTTACAGTTGCTATCACAGTAGTTTTTCTCGCAAGGTTCTCCACAATACGAACACTCGTTTTCGGGTTCGTCTTTAGATTGTTGTTTCCAGTTGTCGTAGTTTTCCATATTTTTGTTGTTATAATTATTCGTAAATTTCGCCAGTAAACATATCTACTGAATATTGCTTTGTTCCTTTTTGTGTTATGCTTATTTTTTGAACTATTGCACTTGTACTGTAATGGTCGTTAAACTTCTTTGATTTTAAATAATATGTTATTTTCACATAATCGCCTTTTTCAACTCTTAATTGACAAATCAACGCTTTTATTTCAGTAAAACAGACAAAAGCAACGGGTAAATAAATCTCGTCTTTTTTTACCCGTATTACAATTTGCGTAACCGTATCGGTTGCACTAATTATGCTTATTATTTTACCAATTACAACCATATTAAAAAATATTATATGTAAAATTAAATATTTTATTTAATATTTAATCATTTGTATTGATAAATTTTTTATAATTAAATTAATATCAGCGTTTTTAAGCCAATTATTGACTGCGTATTCCCTCGCATAACGGTTTACAATATCTTTTTTTACTAACTTGGTAAAACCAACACCGTTAATAACATCTTTTAATGCGTTCCCTTGTGCTTTAGAAGTAAACATTTTTTCGCCATAATTTATTGAACTTTCGATTAACTCTTGTGGCATTGGTTTAATAACTAAATTATTTTTCCAAAAGAAATAATAAAGTATATCTCCAGCATCGTAATAACTTTCGTTTTTACTTACTGTTTCTTTAGCCATTTTAAGTAATATTTTAAAATTCTCTAACCTTTCAGCATCGCTTGGTGGTATTACTGAATTTTGCTCTATTTTATCTAATTTTTCTTGAACCTTAAATACAATTGTACCCCTATGTAATTGATATGATTTTAAAACTTTTGAAACATAAATAATTGATAGCATACCGTAAGGATTTGCATCTGTATCAAGTTCTTGTTTTACTAATAAATCAACCGCTTCTTTAATATCAAAAGCACTAAAATTTGGAAATTCATTTTTTATGAATTTTGCAATTTCGTTAGTTTCGGTTTTGTCTGGTTGCTTAATTCCTAAATAGGTTGCCCAACGAATTATTAAAGCATTAACCAAAGCTAAATCTTCGCTTGTATTAAAGTCTTTTAATTTTTTTGCAGTCTTATAGGCATTATACAATTGCAACTCTTTTGAAGTTGTATTTGGCAAAGATTTTATTATACTACCAACCGAGTTTGGTTGCTTCGACAACTGTGTCATACGCTTGTTGTTGTTTATTTGGTTCTGTTATTACTATTTCGTTTAAGTACGATTCAAACTTATTGCTAAAAAGAGTTTGTGGTCTTAAAAATTCTGCAAATTTTGTATTTAGCCACTTTGTAGATTTTATTGAAATTACTTTTATAAAATCCTCAACTGTGTAACCTTCGTTTAATCTCGCATCAATATAAGTCCTTGTTACCTTTGAATTTGATTTATAATTTGAACCAGTAGATTGATTAAGATAATTTACAATTTCATCGTAAACTTCGATTTGAACTTTTGCATTTTCTTTTTTGGGTTCTACGACCTTTTTAATTTTTTCTGCAACAACTTTTTTTGGAGGTTTTGAAAAAATCACTTCAATATCACTCAAATTTTCTTGCTTTTTAATTATTATTATTTCGCCCCTATTTTTGGTTATAGAATAACTTTTTACAAAGTTTGGAAATATGCTTATTCCATAATCAATAATTCTATAATAGGTACTTGCCGAAATATTATCAAACCTTACATTTGTAGTCAATTGCAAAGGTTTACCTTCTTGATACTTTAGTAATAAATGTACCCACACATTTCGATATGGTTTACCTTTTTTACTAACCTCTTGAATAAAGGATATGACTTCCATTTAATTTTCATCTATAAGTTCATCATAAGACACACCCAACGCTTTTTTAATCGGTTTTAAAGTATCGATATTATAATTGGTTCTTTTACCATTTATGATTTCATTTATGATGTAGGCACTTGGGGATTTACCTTCGTTTGTTTCCTTAATCAAATCTATAAAATCCCTTTGTGTCATACCTCGTTGTATAAGTAATTTGTATAGCTTCGTTACCTTTACTGTTATTTCTTCCATTATTCTATTTTTAAGGTTTCAAGTGCTTTAAAATAATCTTTTTTGGTTGCTACTTCGTTATATAATTCAACAAAGTTTTTACTACCAGCATCGACTAAATATTTTGCAATTTTTGTTCTTACTTGTTCAACTGTGCTTTTTTGTGTTTTTTGGAATAATACATCTGCGAAATTATCCATTGCTTCAAAAGAAGGCGATTTAATTGCTTTCATTTTATTTGTTGATTTTATTTACATATTGAGTAAACGCATAATCTACATTAGCAACGTGCCATTTACCATAAGTTATTGGTCGCCCAAATTTGTTTTTTGTGGATATGCTAACGCAAACTACATCAATATTGTATTGTATTCTTAATTGTGATATTCTTGCAGTAAGATTTAATACCCCTAATTGCATTGCTGACTTTCTTGTAATTGTTTTTACTAATAAAAGTTCTGCTAAAATTTCCGCAAGTTGATTTGTTGGATTTTGAATTACAGAAGGACTGAATTTTAATAAATTTTCCATAGTTGTTGTTTGTTTAGTTTCTGTTGTAAAAATTGTTAATTGATTTTCTATTTTTGGTTTTGTAATCCATTCTGGATTAATTGTATTACTAATTTCTTTTATTGGTTCATTGTGAATTTTACGAGTAAAAATTGTTCTAATAATATCTGTAATAAATCCCATAGCTTACAAAATTAATTACACCATTGACTACCAGTTGCAATTACTCCAGAAACACCGCTTACTGTTTTAGTAAGTTGAGTACAATTGTTTCTAACTGTAAAAGTAGAAAACGTAAGCACACCTCCGTTATTGTCGGGTATGTTATAAGACATACTTTGAACAACTACACCGCAATTACAATCTGTTGTAGATGGTGCATTAGCCGAATCAGTTGAGCAACCTACTAAAAAAATTGCTCCTAATAATAATAATGATTTTTTCATTTTTTTTTGATTTATTGATTAAAGTTTCACAAATATAATAATTATTTTAATAATACAAAATATTTTAAAAAATATTTTATATTATTTAAGTTTAATTTAACTCTTTTAGCGTTTTTTCAATTAACTTTCGTAAATCATCGTGGATTATAAAATGTAATGCGGTTTCAAGTACTAATTTTGATGTAACTAATTTCTGTTTTAAAATTTCAATTTCTGTCATTTTTTTTGTTTTAAATTATTAAAATATATTTCCCATAATCTGCATATTTGCCAACATAGTATCTTCGAGTTGGTCTGAATCCATTTGTAAAGATAAACTTGAACCATAACACACGCAATTTATATCTCCAGCTACATCGGTTTCAAATCTTATAAAACCAGCCGAAGTTGGATTGAATTGCTTAAAATCTGAATGATTGTTTAATCCAGAAAATACGATAATTTTTTTGTCGTTTGTTTTAATGTACTTTGCCATAATTTATTTTTTATATTTTTTAAACCACTCTATTAAATAATTCTTTTGACTTAATTCGCCTTTGTAATTGTAATTCCAATCAAAGCAAAAATCATTAATCATTTTAAATACTTCTTCCTCGCTAAAACCTTGTTGTTGCGATTTAGCAAATATAATATGACTTTCTATAATACCATTTTTACTTGCATATATATCCTCATTTATAATTTGTTTTTCAAAATTATTATTTACCCATTCTACTGCTGATTGTTCCATAATTATTTATTTTTGATATTCAACGTAATCGCCTTTCATAAATATTCTAACCGCTTCATCAAACAATTGTATTGATGCTTTGTAACCAGTTGATACTTGTATGCAATCTACCCATTGATACTCAAAACCACCAGTTGTTTTACTTTTGCTAATAGCACCAGTTCTATAAAACCTTTTTACTTCCGATAAACCATATACAACTATATCCGTTGAATTTCCTTCATTAAAAACAAATGTAATATCCAATGGTTTCATTTCACTAACGACATTGTTAATGTTTGTAACATACGTTGTGTATTTTCTAACAAAGGTGTCTTGTGCGTTTACCATAAATCCCGATAATCCAAAAAGCATTATTAATAATAATTTTTTCATAATCTAATTTTTTAATTTTTTAAGTTTAGTTTTCAGTTCCGTTGGAAATTCATTTTTGAGTACCCACTCAAAATAACCCATATCATTAACTACGGGTTTGTGCATATTTTTACCAAACGCCCAACACACATCGCCATTTTCATTGATATAAGTTTTGCCACCAACATCGTGTCTTTTACGGTTTCCTTGACAATAAATATCAATATCTTCGGGTGTCATATCTGGCTTGTTTTCTAATTGGTGCATTAGCACTTCAAATGTTGCTCTTACATCGTTTAACGCATCGTGCGAACCTTCCAAATCTTTACCAGTATATCTTTTGTAAACTTCGGTAAGTGTATTCGGTTTAAGTAGGCGTTCATACTTCAATACATCTACTAAATTAAGTTCCCACGTTGGAAATTCAATATCACATCTACCAAATTCCTCAATAAGCATTGGAACATCAAAACTATCAGAATTGTAACCAGCAATATCACAATTTTCAAAGTAATTAAATAATGATTTTGCTATCTGTGAAAAGTACGGAGCATCTTTAACGGTTTCGTCTGTAATTCCGTGTATATCTGACGCTTCTTTTGGTATTGGTATTAATGGTTTTACTAAAATGTTTTTTTCTTCTTTGTTTCCATCTAAATCAATTTTGATACAAGCTATTTGAACTATCCTATCTGTTTGAATTACGATTCCCGTAGTTTCGATGTCAAAAAAAATAATTGGTTTTGTGATTTTCATTTTATTGTTATTTAAGTTATTGTTTAAGTTATTATTTAAAATAATTTTTGTTGTGCAACGTGATTGTTAATTCGTTGCATTGCTTTGTCAAAATACTCTTAGTCAAGTTCACAAGCGGTTAAGTCAAATTTGTAATCGTGACAAGCTATTGCTATTGAACCTGAACCTAAATGCGTATCAAGTATTTTGTCGCCTTCCTTTGCGTATTTATCGAGAATATATCGGTACAAATCAATTGGCTTTTGTGTTGGGTGTATTTTATCAGTTTGATTGTGTTTATGTATTCCGTAATCATAAATTTTAGCGGGTGTTTTCAACCCCATACTTACCCAAGCATATTCAGCACTTGCAAAATTATCTACCGTTTGTTTTTTATTCCAAATTAAAAAATATTCAGTTGGAGGTAAACTGAAATTATTTGCCCCCCAAATGATTTGATTTTTAGAAACCCTAAAAAGTTGATTAAAATATTCTTCTGTTGGTTTTATGTTGTTCCAATTTTTATGTTTATCTCCAAATGTTGTTGTTTTTTTACTATTTCCACCATCATTTGCTTTAAACCTTTCTAATCCATACGGAGGGTCAACAATAGCCAAGTCAAAATAAAAATCTGGGTATCTTGCCATAAGTAACATATTATCTTCATTTGTAATAGTTAAACTCATAATGATTTTTAATTAAATAATTGAGTTATTAATACACCACATACTGCACCAGTTCCAGCACCAAATGAATACGTTAATTTTTGTTGAATTGTACTTACTGCAATACGAGATACATTAAAAGTCCATAACAAAGAAATAAGAAACGCAACAACAAAAATACCATAGTATAAATGTTGTGTAATTAATACAGTTGAAATAGAAACAAGTCCTATTTGAAAAAACGATTGAAAAAATGTTCTCATAAGTTATTAATGATTGAAGTTAAATAAACTATTATAAGTGCAAATGTAATAAAACAAATAAAGCACATAATTATAAAAAAAGCTAATTGTATATTCTGTTTTCTTTTTACAATTAGCTTTTCTTTTTCGTATAACTCAAATTCTGTTTTTACGATTTTGCGGTTTGGTTTTTTTTTCATTATCTAAAAATTAATTGTATTGCAAAATACGTTAGAAATAATGCAAACAATTTGATTTGAAATTTTCCAGTAAAGAAGTGTTTTTTAGTTTTCATAATTTTGTTATTTTTTAAGTTTGTTGTTAAATTATCTTATTTATTTTTTAAAAGTTTTAATAATTTCAAATCCGTGTTCAAAATCACAATCAGTTTCTGCAATAAATTTCATAGCATCAAATTCATTATTAAAATCTATAACGTGATGTTTTGTAACTGCTAATTCAGTTTCGCTTTCAATACCAGTACTTGTTAGCCAAGAATCTCTGATAATTCGTTGTTCTTTAAGTCCAAAGATTTTAATTGTAATTTCCATAATTTTTTTTTTAAATTTTCTTGTTGTTATTAATTTTTACCAAAGATAGTTTTATTTTGGGTTCGTTTATATTTTGGTTCGTTAATTTTTTGTTAATTTTTGTTAAGGATATTTTTGAGATATTTTTGAGATATGTTGAGATATGTATTTTAAAAATATCTTTGAATTATTTTTCGTATGGTTTTTTAATTAATTTGGATTTGTAAATTTACGTTACCTACCTTACCTACCTTACCTTTTTTTATTTAATTCAGAAACGTAAACCGTTTCCCTCAACCTTATAAAAAAGTTTTTCTCACGGATTTGTCATAATTGGTTGTAAGTATCTGATTATCAAGTATAGTTTTCCCAAGTTTTTCTCACGCAAAAAAAGTTTTTCTCACGGATTTGTCATAATTGGTTGTAAGTATCTGATTATCAAGTATAGTTTTCCCAAGTTTTTCTCACGGGTTTTTTTGTATAACCACTAACAAAACTTATCTAAATTTGTTACAACCCTCCAATACCTAAAATTTCTCAACAACTTTACAGAATACCCATAATACTCAAGCAATACCCATAATACCCACAACCCCTAAAATTTCCCCTACAATCAAAGAAAACCTTTTTTAAGTCTATACCCTTAAAAATAAAAAAAAAATTCA
>Ga0181351_1000247_pt1 | contig 14910 bp, 14 predicted proteins | sample Su13VDMM15SD_FD_170485 | JGI IMG/M metagenome (GOLD analysis project Ga0181351, IMG submission 170485) | Freshwater viral communities from Lake Michigan, USA - Su13.VD.MM15.S.D | ecosystem: Environmental > Aquatic > Freshwater > Lake | place: USA: Michigan | collected 2013-07-16 | reverse complement strand
ACGCGAGCAACGCTGCGGGCAATTACGGCGTCAACGCGGGCAACTCGATGATGCAGGCCGGGAACGCCAAGGCCAATGCGCTGACATCCGCATATCAGGGCATCGGTCAGGGCGTCAGCGGCGCGCTCGGCACGCTCAACGACTACGGCAAGCAACAGAAGTGGTGGGGCTGATGCTGACGAACCCGCTAGCGGCAAGCATGGCGCAGAAGCCGATGCAGAATGCCGCGCTCAACATGAGCCCGCAACAGTCGCTCCCGGCCCCGCCAAAGAACGCGCTCATGCAGGGCATCGGGGCGGCAATCGACGGTTTCCAGCGCGGCTATGATCCGAAGGCATGGCAGGCGGGAAAGGACGAGGCGAAGGTTGCCGAAGGCGACAAGCTGAAACAGACGCTCGCGCTCATGCAGCAGCAACGCGCCTTGCCAGAACAACAGCGCGGCCAGTGGTGGCAGCAGAACGCGCCGACGATTTCGAAGATCATCGGGCAGGACGTCTCGCAGATGCCGCTGGACGTCTCGAAGTTCACGGACCAGGCGCTTGACGGACAGATCGCGGCGCTGTCGGCGCAGGCGGGGATTTCGCCGGAAGTGGCGAAGCCCGTGCAATTCCAGAGCGTCAACCTTGGCGATGGTGGCGTGGGTTCGTTCAACCCGACCACGGGCCAGATGGAGCTTGTGCGCGAGCCGTCGCCGCAGGAAGCCAAAGGCGCTGATATCCGGCAGGTGGGCAACCAGATCGTTGAGCGTCAGGCCGATGGAAGCTGGAAGCCTGTCTATGAGGGCTCATCGCCTGCCGAGACTGCCCGCGCGTTCCAAGGCTTCATCGACGCCAACACTGGCGAGCAGATGGTTGTCATGTCCAACGGGCAGGCGCAGGGAACGGGCCGCACGGCTTACATCCCGCCGCAGCTTTCCAACGTGGGCGGCGTTCCCGTCGCGGTGGACAAGCGCACGCTGGCGACATCCGAGCTTGCACCCATCGCAGACGTCGCGGGCAACCGTGCAGCCGTGGCGAGTGCCGAGGTGCAGGGCAAGGCGCAGGGCCAAGCGGCGTTCGACCTGCCAACCGTGGAACAGCGCGCAAGCCTCGCCATCAACTCTATTGCAGACCTCAAGAGCCGCAACATCGGCCAGCGCTTTGGGATGCAGGGCAAGCTTTACGCAATCCCCGGCACCGATGGCGCAGACGTGCAGGGACTTATCAGTCAGGTTGTCAGCCAAGCCTTCCTTAACGCGTTCGACCAGCTCAAGGGCGGCGGCGCCATCACCGAGACGGAAGGCAGGGCCGCAACCGCAGCCGTCACGCGCCTGCAGAACCAAGACATCACGGTTGGCGAGGCGCTCAAGGCGATGGACGAGCTGCAGCGCTACTATCAGAAGGGCATTCAGATCGCCCGTCAAAAGTCTGTCAAAGCCCCCGTGCTGCCGGGACGGCCGGCAGCGGCACCGAGCGCGCCACGGACGCGCGTAGGTGTCCCGCCCCTGCTTGCCAAGCCGACGCCAGCAGCGGGAGCCCTGAGCCCCGAAGAACAAGCCGAACTCGAAGCCCTGCGGGCAGAGCTGGGAATGCAATAGATGCCCCCACAAGAACCGCAGATGCAGACGGCGCCAGACCCCCGCGCCGAACTCGAACGGCTGCGCAAGATGAAGCGGCTGCGCGAGCTTGAGGCAAAAGCGGGTGGACAGCCTGCAGCGCCCGCCGCGCCTTCGCAGCGTTCGGAAATTGACGCCATCATTGAGGAAGCCGCAGCGGCTATTCCTGGTGGCTTCGCGGCGTTCGATGCCAAGCCCGCAGACCCGAAGCGCATGGCGGCGATGGGCTATGTACCTGACCCGCTCGCCAAGTCGGGGTATGCCCGTCCGCAGGCTCAGCAGCCGCGCATGGCTGACACGGGCAACACGAACAGCCTGATTGCGGACGTGGCGCGTGGCCTTGAGGCTCCCGTCAGAGGCTTGACAGGCGGTGGCCTTGAAGGCTGGGCGCGCACGACGCAGGCCGACCCGCTTCTCGGCGCAACGCAGGCTGTGGATTTCATCAGCCCCGTGGACGACCTCGGACGCGCCTATCAGGGCGTGAAGCAGGCAGGCGCTGGCCTCATCGAAGGTGACATGGGCAAAGCCGCCCAAGGCGCGCAGCAGGCGTCCATAGATGGCAGCTTCGCGGCCCTGCAGATGCTTCCCGGCTCAATGACCCTTCGCGGCATGACCGGCCCCCGCAATGCGCTGGCCCCGACCACGCTAGCAGGCGCAGAACGTGCCGCCGTGCAGGCCACCAGAGCCCCGCCCGTGGGCAAGGCCGCTCCGCAGGTGGTAGAGGCTTCCCCGCAACCCGCGCCCTTCAGCGCCCCCGCAGAGCCCAAGAGCAGCAACTTCCTGCGCAACAATGCGGACAGGATCGTTGGCGGTGGCGTGGGTGCGTTTGCGGGCAGCGCAGGTGATGCCTTCGCGGCATCTGGCGGTGACGGAAACGGCGGGCCAGATATCATCAACCCTGTGACGGGCGCCTTTGCGGGCATGATCGCGCCAAGGGTCGCGGCGCGTGGGTATCGAGCCGCAGGCAGCGCGATCCGTGGCGGTGGCTTCAACGAAGCGGTTGCCGTGCGCGCGGCACGCAATGCGCTGGCCCCTGCCGGCCGTTCGGCTGATGAAATCCGCGCTGTCGATATGGCGCAGTTTGGCGACAAGCCGTCCGTACTGGCCGACCTGACGCAGAACGCGCAGAACTTCAGCGTTGGCCTGTCGCGCCAGCCGGGCAGGGCTGCGGAACTGGCAAGCGAGCAGTCAGGCGACCTTGCACGCACGCGCACGGGACGACTGTTCACTGACGTTCAGGCAACAACGAAGATCGACCCGGCGACGGTCACGGGCGACATTGACGCGGCCATCAAGCAGGCATCCGAGGAAATCAGCCCGGCTTACGAGAAGCTGTTTGCGGACAATGCAGGCGTCAACTCGGAACGCCTGATGCAGTTGGCGGATGACCCGGTTGTTGGCCCTTACGTGCGGCGCGCGATCCAGGCGTCTGAAAGCCTTCAGACAACCGCAGGGCAAGCCCCAAGCAACGCCCGCATCTGGGATCTGGTCAAGCGTGGCCTTGACCGCACCATCGAGAGCCAGAAGCGTTCGGGCGGGCAAGCGGCGTATGAACTCGAGAAGGCGCGCGGCGCGATCAAGGACGAACTTGACGCGCTCATGCCGGAATACAAACCCTTGCGGGACGCAGCCGACGCGCCACGGATGCGTGACGCGCGCAAGCAAGGCGCACAAGTCGCAGGCGGTGGCCTCTCAGTCGAGAAGGTCCGCGCCATTGCCTCCAAGTTCACCGGCAAGCCGCTGACCGCCCTGCAAATGGGCGCGGTTGAAAAGATCGTTCTCGACATCGAAAGGGCGCGCGGCCTTGATGGCTTGTCCAGCGAGCGTATGCGCGAAGTGTTCGGCGCGGTGTTTGATCGCGAAACGGCTGACAATCTTGTTGCACGGATCAGGGCCGACCAGACCATCCTGAAAAACGCCCAGCGCCGCGACCCCGATTTCGGCTCCGCCACCTCGCAAGCCGGAATGGCAGACCGTGGCATGGGCGCTGTGGCGGCTGATGCATTCCGAGCCGTGCGCAACCCGCTGGAAGCTGGCCTTGCCATGCTGTCCCGCTCTGGCGCCTACACGCAGGACCAGCGCAACCGCATTGCCGAAATGCTCTACGGCGGCGCGACTGACGAGAACCTCGCCCGCATCTACGGCAACCGCCCCCCACGCAACGCGCTGAACGTGGAGCCGCCCCCGACGCCGCAGGGACCGCCTGTGAACCGCCTCGGCATGTCTGGCTCGCCCGAAGCCCTAGGAGCCGCAGGCGGTACAGCCATCGGCATGGCAACCGCTCCCGACCAGAACGGGGACGGCGTTGTCGATGCTCAAGAGCGTATGCTTGGCGGCGCAGGCGGTGCGCTCACTGGCGGCATTGCAGGCCGTGGCGTGCGTGCGCTGGGTGGGCGGGCAAGCGCTGCTCCCGCTGGCAAATTCCGTGGACCGAACCAGCAGACCTTTGCAGGCGTCAACGCAAAGACCGCAGACAAGGCCGCTCTCGCCCGTGCGCAGAACATGGAAGCCGAAGGCGCGAGCCGTGATGACATCTGGGACGCGACGGGCTGGTTCAAGGGCGTCGATGGCAAGTGGCGGTTTGAGATTGATGACAGCGGAGCGAAAGCAACATCCGCACAAAACCGCAAGTTGCGCTCTGACGCTCTGGACAAGCAGCTTGGAGATGCGGAAACGGCCAGCATCATTCGGCACAGGGCTGATCGCAACGGGACAAGCGCAGAAGCTGCTGCTCGCGATCTGTCAACAGAACTCGGTCGGCCAATTGGCCCCAACCTGGTTGATGCGGCCAAGGCGCGGACGCGATCCGAACACATGGCGTTTATCGCTGACCTTGAGCAGCAATTAGCTGCTAAAAGCCCAGACATGAAGCTTGGCGAGGCAGTCGGCCACAGCGCGGTTTATGATGCATATCCTGACATGGCAGAGCGGCCATTCAAGCAGTTCGGTTTGGAAGGCGGACTTGGAACCAGAGCCGCTTATGATGAGCCCGCCGACACGTTCCTCTCGTCGCAATTTCAGCGACCGGAGGAAGAGCTTTCCTCGTCGCTGCACGAAATGCAACATGGCGTGCAGGGTCGGGAAGGGTTTGCACGGGGTGGATCAGAGGCAAGCTTTACGCAGCAAAAAGAGGCAGAGCTTGCACGGGACGCAATACATTGGCGGCGCGAGATTGCAGCCAAGCGGAAAGAGATGCCGAAGGCTGACTGGATCGCCGTTGAAAACGCTCTCGTTCAGGATTTCAAAAAGAACGGCATCATGGACTGGCTCCCTTCGCAAAAAGCTCGTGATTTAGCGCGCGACAAGATCAGCAACCCAGATGATCAGCTTCAGGAAATTATCAACGTCTACGGGCTTGATAGAAACACAACTACGGATTCGCCGCGTCGAATGTATGAGCGCCTCGCCGGAGAAACCGAAGCCCGCAACGTCCAGACCCGCAGAGACTTCACCCCCGAACAACGCCGCGCCAAGCGCCCTTGGGAAACCCAAGACGTTCCCGACGACCAGCAGATCGTCCGCTTCGCTGGAGGAAAGTCAGAGAGCCGTCCCAAGGGGCCACCGCTCAATAAACTGACACCACCGCCAGTGATGAACGGGGTTGGTGGGGGCAAGGGCAAGCCCAGCACGTTCATAGCGAACACCAAAGCCACAAAGCCAATGGCGACGGAGTTTGATGGCGTAGACATTCAGATGCCATCCGACAAATCAGGAACTGGGCGCGTGGCGATAAAGTCAGAGCGGGGCGAGGGCGAAATCACGTTCACCCTCAACGAGCGCGGCGACTATGTCGTCAAGGAATCGCGCCTTGACGCTGACATGCGCGGGCAGGGGCTTGGCGTGAAGATGTACGAGGCTCTGGCGCAACGTGCCGCTGCGTCTCGCCGCGCCATGTACTCTGATAGCCTCGTCTCTGGCGATGCGGTCAAGATCTACATGGCCTTGAAACGTCGCGGCTACAACGTGCGCCTCGCCAATCCAGATGATGTCGCGGAGAACCCGAATTTCCGCCCCTCAACTTGGGACGAAAACAGGAATGTGTTGTTTCCCGCTGGCCCTAAATCCAAGCCGGGGACGATAGTTGCAAGCCCAAGCGATCCGAGCGTTTTCAAAGTCACCAAATACGGCATTCCCGCAGTCGGCGGCGGCTCCCTGATCGTCATCATGGAACCGGACGCAGAAACCTAACCCCACCCCCACCACAAACGACCCGGCCCCGCTCGCAAGGCGGGGCTTTTCGCATTGAGGACAGCACATGGCCGCCATTGCCCTAGTCGGAAACATGATCGCGCCGGGCGGCGGGCCTGCGTCTGGTTGCAAGCTGAACAGCTACCTCCGCAACACGACAACCCGCAGCCCGCTCTACTCCAACGTCGGACTGACGACGCCGACCACCAATCCCTATGTGGGCGATGCTGACGGACGGCTGGAGTTCTATTTCGACAGCGCCATTGAATACGAGTGGAGCGTCACGACTTCGGACGGCGCGACTGTTATCTGGGAAGCCGATGTGGTCGGCGGCGTCATCAGCGTTACTTACGCAGATGGCGTGCTGATCCATTCGACGTGGGCGCCAGCGCTTGCAACTTCGCTCGGCTCTGGCTGGACCGCAGCATTCGCCGCCACCAAGCCCACCACTGTTTCAGGCTACGGGATTACGGATGGGGTCCGCGTCGTCGCCACGAAAGCGCTGCTTAAAGCGGTCAGCATATCCGGGCTTGCGTCTAGCTATGCCGTACAAGTGTTGGGCCGCTCCAGCGCTGGCGGTGATGGCGGCGGTCTCTTCCGCTGGTTGCCTGGTTCACAGACTGCATTCGTTGCGCTTGATCCCGGCGAGGCAATTTATGTTGCCCCAGATTCCGACCCCACGGGCGCCTCGGGTGTCTGGGTCCGCATTATTGATGTTGGAACCTATCAGGCAGGATGGAGCGCCACAGGAGATGGCGCCACGAACGACCGCGTTGCCCTTCAATCGCTTCATGATGCGGGCAACGCTGGTGGTCAGATCATCGAGCTTGGCCCCAACAAGACATACGAAGTCGTGGAGAGCGGATCTAATGGCTACTGCCTGAACTACACCAAACCCGTATCTATTCTCGGGCAGGGGTTCTTCAGCGCGATCACGCCGGACAGCGGCGTTGGCGCAGCAGTCTCTACCCTTCGGATCACGCCAACCGCTTCGGTTGTCAACTGGCTGCAACGCTTTGAGAAGCTGTTGATTGGCGACCCTAACAACAGTTCCAGATATGGCGGCGTCGGTATCGACATCGACACGCGGCATTCGACACAGGCGGCATTCTGGAACTTCAAACAGATCATCATCTTCGAAGGGAATGACGTAGGATTCCGCTTCCGCAACTCGACGCCAACGACCCTTGTCAACAACCCCATCACGACAGCTAACACGCTCAACACAGTTACCATTGCGCACGTAGCGCACGGTTTTTCTGTCAACCAGTATGTAGAGTTTTCCGGCGCAACGGCGGTTGGCGGATTGACGGTGAGCGGCACATATCTTGTCGCCTCTACGCCAACAGCCGACACCTACACGATCACGCACGCCTCTACAGCCAGCAGCACGGCTACGGGCGGCGGCGCGGCTGTGGTCGAGAGCCACAGCAAGAACATCACGGGCGGGCTTTATTGCAGCACGGTTGAGCAGGTCATCTCGCGCGGCGGCTTCCTGTTCCTCGATGTTGGTGACTCTTTTGCGTTCAACACAATCCTGACCACTGGCGGCGGCATCGGTTTTGAGTGGCAATCCATCCAATCGCCTGACGCAGAGATGCCGTCTCAATGCCTAATCCAGAACTGGAACTGCACCAGCGAGGACGGGGCGCTGTTGGTGCATCGCGCTCAGCACATGCATGTCGAGAACGCGAACATCGAGGCGATTGTTGCGGGGCCGACCTACATTCTTGATTTCAAGGGCGACAAGGGCCGCAACCGGAATTGCTCCGTGTCCAATACACACATCGGGGTTTATCCAGGCGTTGGGGCTTCCGCCATCTTCCGCGTCAAGAACTGCATCGGCTTTGAGGTAGACAATGTGATCTGCCTCGTCGGCCATGCCTCTACCTCCGCAACGGTGGACGTGTTTATCGACACCGATTCCGTCGATACCTATGTTGGCAAAATCACGTCCAATCGCTCTGGTGGCGCGCTTATCACGGACAACGGCGTTGGGACGCGGGGAGTTCGTAAGCTTGCCACGCTGACGGCTTCTAGTGTGTGGAATAACAAGGGTGCGGCGCGGGGTTCCATTTCATTCTCTGGCCTGCCAGTGGCGGCTGATACAATCACGGTCAACAGCACGGTGTTCACGGCGCGAGCCTCTGGCGCGACCGGCAACGAGTTTAACATCGGGGTTGATGCTACAGCGACAGCCGCAGCGTTCACTACCGTTCTCAATGCGTCGGTTGTGGCGGGTGTGGCCTTGGCAACCTACTACTCAATTGCGGGCGACATATACGTTCTCTACGATGCCAGCGGCACGGCGGGGAACAGCTTCACGCTGGCTGAGTCTGCTACAAACACGACTGTTAGCGGAGCGGTTCTTACTGGTGGCGATGTAACCAGCGAAGATGCAAGCTTTACCAAGGACTATGATGGCTTCGTAACGCTGGAAGGGTCAATCAAGTCAGGCGATCCGAGTGCTTCCGTTGTCATCCTGACAATGCCTGTCGGCTTTCGTCCTGAGAAGCGTGAGCGCTTCAGCGTTTATTGCAACAACTCGGGAACGCATACGGTTGCGCTGCTTGAGATCAGGGAGGACGGGCAGCTTGTTATTGTGTCCTGCCCCGGCAACACAGAATTGTCCTTAAGCGGCATTCAATACCGTTGCGCTGACATCAACTCGATCAGCTTCACCTAAGCGTTATCTTCATGCGTCCAGTAAACTCCTTCGCGAACGACACGGGCGCGATCTCCCACGGCGCAGGCGCGGGCGGGAACGCAGCAAGCAACACGGGTTCGTTCGCCAATGATGGCTCCGTCACCAATGACCGCTCCGTTGCGCACCAGCACCTCGTAACCAAGCCATACATTGTCTCCGATGACGATCTTGCCCCCGCGACGATTGATCCGAGTTCCGGTGTTCAGGTCTCGGATTGCGTGCATGTCATCAGTGGCGATGAACACCCGGTTAGACCAGAGGTTGCCGCTGCCAACTATGACCGCGCCATTGTGACGGGCGTTTATGTTCGGATCACCCGCGCACTGGAGCCCGTCGCCAATGCGGATTTCTGCTGTGTTACCGCAACAGATTTGCCCTCCGCTAATGCTGACGCCCTTGCCAATCACGACACGGGGCCTTTCGCCCCACACAATGATCGTGCCGGTCACATTGGAGTGCGCGCCAATTTGCACCGTGGCGCGCGTCGGTGGAGGAAGTCCCGCATGAACGACAATGTTGGGCCAAGTCGCGCCCGCGCCAAGGCGCAGATCAAGCCACGGACGTTCCGGGTCGATCACCAGTTCGCAGGCATCGGCAAGCTCTGGCGCCTGAACAATCGCGTTCATTCCAACCTCCAAGAGACATGGCATGATAGACCATAAGCAATCGCTTTTGAATCTCTCCGAAGGCAAATCCCACATCATTCCCGACCGGGACCGCGTGAAAGTGCAGCCTGACTGGCGCATCCCCGAGACACGAGCAGAGCGTGTACGCGAGGGCGATCCTGACGCGCTTTACGAGGACGGCAAGTTCGTCCCGGCGATCCGGCACGTTTACGTCGCGGAGCATCCGCCAGAGCCAGAGCCTGAGCCGCCACCGCCGAGTGAACCAGAGGAGCCCTGGCCCAACTGGATTGCCGCAATGCGCGAGGCCGAACATGACGAGTGGCTGATACAGGAAGCGGTGAAGCGGATGGGCGGCGCGCGTGTTGTGGAACCCGAGCCTGCGCCGGCCGAACCCGAACACCACTTCGCAGACCTGATGCTCGCAGACGAGACGCTGGACGATGCACGCGCGCGTCTGTCTGCGCGTCTCAAGGAACTGCGTCACTACCTCATGGCGCCCGAAATCCGGGTCAATGAAGACGGCTCGCTTGGCCTCACGGGCGAGGAGCAATCCGAACTGCAAGACCTTGAGAGACGGCAGACGCTGGGGCGCTGGCTCGACGCCTGACGCACGAACCTAAAAGGCTGGGAACAATGGATGACGGGTTCATACAAGTCAGAACTGGACAAGCTGCTTGGCGAGGCGCGCCAGGCCGAGAACGAGACGGCTGCGCTCTACAAGATGATCTCGACCTATCCCGGCCTCGCGTGGGTGAAGCGGTACGACGAAGAGACAAACGACTACTATATGATCGCGCTGTCAGAACGCTACGTGTACGAACTAATCGGACCCGAGCGTCTCGCCTCCTATCGCGGGCGCACGGACAGCGATTTCTGGCCGCCCGCTATCGCTTCAGTGTTTCGCAATAACGACGACAAGGCGCGCCGCGAAAAGACGCCGCAATATGTCGAGGAGTTCTTCACCTCGCCGCGCACCAACAAGGGCGCGACGTTCAAGGGCTGGAAGTGGTCCTTCACCGTAGCGGGCGAAACATACGTGGCGGGCGTCGGGGTGGACGTCGATGTCTAGTGGACCCGAGGGGCGCGCAGACCGCGCATATAATGAAATCCGTGGCCTGTTTGAGCGGCTCGATAGCGACCTGCGCAAGCGTGTCGATAAGCTGGAAATCGAGGCTGAAAACTACCTGACCGAAGCTGACCGCCTCAAGATACGCGACGAGGCTGACCAGCGCCGGATGGGGGAGTTGCAGAACCTTGCTGCGATGATGACGCAGCGCCAGGACGACAGGCAAGCGACACTCCGCGAACAATTGATGACCGAGCTGCGGGCCGTGGTGAAGGAGACAATTCACAACGAGCTGCCGGAAATTGTCGAGAAGATCGTCAACGAGAAAAACGAGCTTCACCGCAGGCAGATCGCGATGCAAGCCCGCTTCTGGTTCTCAACGGCAATGGGTGTCGTGGGCATCCTCTCACTTGTCGGAACCGTGTTCGGCTGGTGGCGTCTTGAGGACGTCTCGCGCGTGCGGTCGGCAATCGGCCAGTGATCAAGGGGGCGGCAAAACTCTCGTAAGCGAGTGGGAGGAAGCTGCTGCCGTCAGAAAACAATCTGAGCGGCAGAACGGGTATCACACAAATCATGGCAGGATAACTAGATGACGGGCTGGGACCGGGCTGCACACTTTGGGCGATGGATGAAAGACCACGCGCCCGCATTTACAGTCGCTTTTGTTACATTCAGTGCGCTTTGGGCCGCTGTCGTGGTCGCGTGCCTGACGCTCTACGTCTGGGATAGCCAATTTTACTCCAGCCTCGCCCCGCCCGGCATGGAGACGAGCTTCATGGCTGCGGGGGTCGTGTTCAGGACATTCGTAATATTCGGTGGACTAGCCATCGTTTACTTGAAGACCAACAAGCTGAACGCTTCTGCCGGCCGCACGCTGCGATTTATCTGGGTAATGGGCCTGTTGGCTTGCGGTGTCGCGGCTTTGGGCTTCGTGACTGAGGGGAATGACTACCACTACCGCAAGAGCGCAGCCGTCACGCAGACGGAAAGCGCATCGACCGAAAGCGCCGACACGATCATCGCCCGCGCTGAAAAGGAAAAGGTGGCGATACGCGCCGACCGTGACCAGTTGGTAGCAGCCGCGCGTCAGTCGATGAACCTTGTCCTTGATGACGGCAACAGCCGCAATGATGACGTGTCCACCTACGAGAAGAATATCGCGCAATACCAGACCGAAGCGCAAGCCAAGCTGGACGAGCAGGATGCGAAGATTGCAGCCGCAGAGACTGACCGTCTCGGCGCACGCCAGCAAGCCACGGAAGCTGCTGTGGGCGATCCGGCATTGCCTGCGGTGTTCCAGGCTCCCGCGCGCTACTTTCCCGGCTTTGATGGCGTGACGTTCCGTGACGCCTTCGCGCTGTTCTGGGTGATCTTGCTCGAGGCGTGCGGCTCTGTCGGCGCGCAGGCCCTGCTTGCCGTCCAGATGGCGATGTCAAAGCGGAAAGAGGCGCAAGAGAACGGATCGAAGGGCGGTCGCATCACATCGCGGCGCCGGCTGATCGAGGACATGCGCAAGGCACGAACCGAAACCAAAGCCGATCTTTCGGAGGATGACAATGGCAATCGAGATACTACGCCGAAGGCCGCCGAGTGAGCTGTACCCGTCGCGCGCGGCGGTAGACCTCATACGGCATTTCGAGGGCCTGAGCCTTACCGGCTACCTCGACCCTATCGGCATCCCCACGATTGGTTACGGCCGCACGGGGCCTGTAGCTGTCGTGGGCAAGCGCATTACGCTCGCTGAAGCCGACGCGCTGCTTGACGAGGACGTGGCGAGCCATGCGCAGATTGTGCGTGATCAGATCACGGTTCCGTTGACGCAGGGGGAAATGGATGCCCTGACGTCGCTGGCGTTCAATCTTGGGTACATCCCGAAGTCGTTAAAGGCCTGCCTCAACGGCGGCGTGACGGATGCCGGAAAGGTGATGACGCCGGGCAGTTATGGATCGGCGCTGTTGCAGTTCCCCCGCAACTGCCGCGCTGCGGGCATCCCGCTCAAGGGCCTGTACCGGCGAAGGCTGGCCGAGGCGTGCCTGTTCTGCGATCTGCCGTGGGAGAACGCTTGCAGCATCTCGGTCATCAAGCTGCAAGTCACCGAAGGCGGGCAGATCGATCCGAACGAAAGCACGTCGCTTGAGGACACCCTCATGCGTGCGCGGCTCGACACGTCGAAGCCGCCGAACACATCCGAGACACTCAAGAAACCTTGGTCAGAATTGGTCAAGAAAGCTGAGCCTGAAGCCGTGCCGGCGACAGGCGAGGCGGAACCAGCGGAGAAGGAAGCCCCCCAGCCCAACCCTCCGCTGGTGTCTGCTCCCGTGTCCGTGCCGCCGAGTGGTCCTGCGGTACAGGCGCCGGCGGTGGTGGTCCCGGCTCCCCAGCCCCCACCGCCGCCGGTTACCGCTCCCAAGCCGCCTGAGCCTGTCGTCATCGCGCCGAAAACGGTTGACGTTAAATCGATCCCGTATGGCGAAATCGCGCCAGAGAACGGCGCGAAGAACATGTCCGAAAGCCAGCGCGGCGTGGGCATGGTCATCGTCGGGGCGGGCTCCCTCATCCAGATCATCACCACGCGCCTAGGCGTTGGCACAGCGGTTGGGGCCATCGCTTTCGACCTGTCGCGCGATCCTGTCGTGATTGCACTGGTGGCAACTGCCGTCGTTGCCGCAATCGGCTGGTTCACCCGCAAGCGCGGAACGAAGGTCATGACCAAGGGCATGATCGAAGCCAAGACGCTGTTGAAATAGGGGCAAGGGATGACGTGGGCTGCAATCTGGAAGTTCTTTACCGACAACCCGCTCGCGCGGCTCGTTGTGATGCTCATCGTGGCGCTTCTCGGATGGGAGGCGGTCAAGCGGCATCTCAAGGAAGCGGGCCGCAAGGCGGAGCGCCAGGCGTCTGCCGTGAAGCAAGCGCAGGCCCGGGAAGCCGTCGTTACGCGTACCGCCGAAATCATCACAGAGGAAAGATCACATGCAGACGCAGCTATTGAGGCTCGCGACAACAGCCCTGTTTATCCCGAGCCTGACAGCGTGCCAGACCCCATCGCTTCCGTTCTTTTCCGAGGAGAAGGCGGAAGCGGTAAAGCCGGTTGAGGACCTGCGCGTCAGCTTGCTGATCGAATTCTGCCGGGGCCAGGCCCCCAAATCCATTTCCCGCGCTGAATATGAAACCTGGCCAGACGCGGCGAAGGACTACGCGACCAGTAACGTGGCGCAATGGCTTGAGGCTGGGTGTAAACTCTAGGAGAGTGAAAATGGCTGCCAAGACTGTAACCGTGCCTGACTTCGATACCCTGCTTGACGTTGTGGGTGTCGTCTCTCTTGCGTATCTCGGCTGGATCTGGAGCGGCGGCGTTCCCATCCCGCTACTGAAGGATGTTGTGCCGTTCATCGCGGCCGGCACGTTCGGCATCATCGGCTGGCGCTTCTTTCGCCGCAACAACAACGTCTAGCGTGACCCTCTCCCCGGCAGTCCTGGCGGCTATGGCCGTCGCGATTGCCGGGGCTGTTGGCGCGTGGGCGTTCGTGGCCGGCCATGCGCAAGACTGCGCTAATCGCTGGAGCCGCAGCACGTTTCAGTGGGAGTACCGAGACGGGCAGTGCATGGTTCTGGCTGGGTCGAAATGGCTACCTGAGAGGGCAATTAAAGTCGTGGAGCGGGGCGGTAGCGGAGTTAACTAACCGTTGCTGCCGCCACATTGGCCCATGTCTTGCCAAGTTGTATGCGAGAAACTGTGGACTGCTTTACGCCAAACTCGCGAGCGAGGCTCGACCCGCTTTCGCCTATAGAAAGTCTTCGCTTGATGTCCGCGACGTCGCGTTCCTTTAGCTTAGAGGTTATGGTGTTGCGCGCTTGCTGGAAGTGGTCAGCCCAGCGGCAATTGTTTGGCTCGTAATCGCCCTTGCTTTTGATGCGGTCGATGGATGCTTTAGGAAACGGCAGCTCGCCCATGTCTTCCAAGAAGCAGTGAAACGCTTCTTTTCCGTTTTCGCCAAATCGCCAACGATCACAGACCCGAATGCCTCTTGCACCATATCTTGGATAGCTAGTGTGGCTGGGGAGATAACAGCGCTGCACCATGCTGCGCCAACGACCGTACAACGGGTGGCGCGTTCGACGGTCATACTTGCGCGTTTCTACATGCAGCTTTGCGGAATTGCAGCCACACGAGCGAATGTCGCCGTTGCGAAGGTGAAGCCCGCGAATACTCTTGGTTTTTCCGCACTCACACTGACAAAGCCAGTATGTTCTGCTCTTGGCTTCGTGCGCTCTGCTCAGCACTGTCAGAGTGCCGAACACCTGGCCTGTCATATCTATGATATACTGACCTCTAGGCATAAGAACATTCTAGCACTTTTCGGGTGCCGTGTGAATCGCCCATGCGCGGCGCGCTGGGCTGATAGCGGCCTGCGTGTGAGCTACCGGGACGGGCAATGTCTCGTGGAAGCTGCTGGGCGCTGGTATCCCGAACGCGTCATCCGCGTGCATGTGCGCGAATGAGGTACGTGCCGTTCTGCAAGATGCTGCTTCTGGCAATCTCAGGCGCAAGCGCGCTGGTGTGGTTCGCTGTGGTGCTGGAGAGGTTGTAGGGCTCACTTCTCCCCGCTCCCCGCTAGTGCTGCGCTGGACCCGATGCGGCGCTTGGTGACGATGCCGAGAACGTCTCGCGCGTTCTGGACATCGTCGTCAGTGACGTTGCCCAAGAAGCTAGAAGGATCAGCAATAT
>Ga0181351_1000246_pt1 | contig 14977 bp, 36 predicted proteins | sample Su13VDMM15SD_FD_170485 | JGI IMG/M metagenome (GOLD analysis project Ga0181351, IMG submission 170485) | Freshwater viral communities from Lake Michigan, USA - Su13.VD.MM15.S.D | ecosystem: Environmental > Aquatic > Freshwater > Lake | place: USA: Michigan | collected 2013-07-16 | reverse complement strand
GAATAATTGGTGGATTTAATTTTCCGCATGGTGTTGAGACTAAATTTGGAAAAGTGCTAGTTACCAATTATGGTGATAATTCTATTGATATTTTACCCTTATCCGATTTAATTTAATATTTATAAAGATGAAAATTATAATAACCGAAAATAAGATTAACGAACTAATTATCAAACATCTGAATAGTATGTTTGATGTTGATAATATTGGGTGGACACCAGGTATAGATGATTGGGGTAATGAAGTTAATTACGCCATAGAATTCTATCCAGATGATTATGAAGATGGTCGTGATAACACTCTATTTAGATGGTATAGTGAGGATTATTGGCGTAGTGAAGAAACTGAAACTTTAAGCCCTGTCTTTTTAAAAGAAATGATTGATAAATCTCCAATATTAGAATTTGAAGACACTGATAAATTAGAGCAATTAAATAGTTTATTTGGTGATAGATGGAAACAACCATTTATTGATTGGTTTTGGGATAACTTTAATGTTCCGGTTAAAACAGTAGAATAGTGGAAAATATTTGTCAAAATACCACTTTTAGTGGAAAAAAACGTCTTAATATTGGGTTATATTACATTATAATGGAAAATAATAGTATTTATTAGTATGAAAGTATTGATTACTGAAAATAAATTATTGGATGTTATTGTTAAATTTATAGGACCTTTAGAGAAAAAAGTAGTGTCTAAAATGAGACGAAACGATACCTATGGTGAAGAAGAACAATGGGTTTCGTTAAGAAATGGTGATATTGTCATTATTTATGATGAAATAAGTGATGATATTGCTTTTAGTATTAAAACAATTAGTGATATCACAACTCAGTTGGGTCTTGACTATAAAAGTTTAAAACCTTTATTAACTGAAATTGTTGGAAGAATAACAGATAAACAAATAAGACACCTCAACTTATTTTAAAAAAGAAACCCCCACCGTTAAGTGGGGGTTTTTATTTTTTGTTAAATTGATAATGAATGACGTATATCAAAATTACCTTGTTTGTAATTATCATCAGGCGTTGCTTTACCTATCTGAATGTCCCCTTCAAAATACTTTTGATAAGAACCCCAATATTCTGTCATTGACCCATATTGTAATTCACCTAATGCGTTTTGAGTTTCTTCATCAAATGGTAATTCATCATCATCAACCCAACCATCTAAATTATCAAAGATGTATTGTAAAAACTCTTCTTCTGTTTCTCCCTTAAAGTCGGGAAATTTTTCGCTGTCTAACTCTACCGGAGCGTTTGCGTTGTGGGAGGTGTAATACTCCGTTTTTCTAAAATGTGATTTCATATTTATTTATTTTTATTCATTTTCTGATTTTTTATATTCGCTCCAAAAAAACCCTACTGCCGCAGCGCCTAAAATAAATCCTATTCCGATTCCCACAAATAATGGTTCCATAATTTATTCTTCGTTTTTTACTTCAAGATAACCTTCATATAAAGAATCACGGAGTTCATATAAACCATCGTAAATCTCTTCCATATAATCATCGTCCTGAAACATTTTGTCGGTTTCAACCTCATCATAATCTTCAATATCATCGTAACCCACCGCATATACAAATGCTCCGATTGGGTCGTAACCATCGTCTTCGTAAGTTCCATAAACCACAACATCACCACCAATAAACTCAACAATCTTTTGAAGATATTGGATTGGAACATCCCAAGAGGATTCGAGAACCAAATCCATATTGTCGTGGTATTCTAAATCATCACACTCAACCCCCAACCATTTCGTTCCAACATTCTCCGACATCCATTCTCTATCAATATCTTCAAAACTTTTAAAATCTGTTCCGTATAATTTATTGTAGTGGTTTAATAGGTCATCTATTTTTTCAAATAACTCTACAAATTTCTTGTGGGTTTCTTCGTTAAGGTTTCCTATCTTAACATAAGTTGTCATCGTGTTCGCCATTGTATTATCGTTTTAGAATTTCTTTAGAATAAAACTCATCAAATCCTACCATCATCTCGGTCATAGATTTATTTGTTTCTAACCCAACGATGTTATCAATTAATCCGAACGCTTTTGCGTCATCAGAATTGAACCACTTGTCGTGTCTTGAGGATTCATACATTTCATCAAATGATTTTCCACAATTCTCAGCCAAGATTTTAAATAACATATAGTTATACTTCTCCGCTTCTAATTGATTGATACGAGTGTCTTGAACATTACCTGATGTTCCGTGAGACACCATATGGGTCATAACTTTTGAAAAGATTAAAGAACTTCTTTTTCCTTTAGCTCCTGATGAAACTAATACTGAACCCATAGAGGCACACATTCCAACATTTAATGTTGTGACATCGGCTTTAATGTAATTCATTGTGTCTCTAATTCCAAGTCCGGATAGTACCGAACCTCCCGGGGTATCAAGATAAAGATTCACATCTTTTTTGTCCGTAGTATCAAGGTAGATAAGTTGAGCTTGAATGATTGACGCCATCTTGCTCTCAACAGGACCGGATACCCAAATAATTCGGTCCATCATAAGTCGGGAGAAAATATCCATTTGGGTTGCTCTCAATTCTCTTTCTTCCAATATATACGGGGTCATTCCCACGATATGTTGTTGGTAGTTATGTAAATCAAGTCCCGAGATATTACTTTCGCTCATCGCGAACTTTTGAAAATCTTTTCCGTAATTCATTATGCTTTCTGTTTTTGTTTTGGTTTAGATGGAACAATTGTGAGTGCCTTCGCCACGGCAGCGTCTCTTGATTTTAATCCCTTCTCAATAAGTTTTCCGTATTTGTATATACAAAACTCGTAGGACATAGAATACCCGTGTTTTTTTGTAGCATCCGGTTTGGACATAATTTTAACATAAATGTCATAAAGTCCCGCTTTAACGACATATTTACCTCTTGTGCTTGGTTTTCCCATTTTAAAGTGTTTTAGATTATTAATATGGGACAAAGATATATAAAAAAAACTAACACAACAACTTTTTATTAAAAATATTTTTATTATACTTGATGATATGATGAACATAATATTTTGGGTAACCATTTTTAGACTTGTGGTATACTCGTATTCAACACCTAAACCAACCTTCAAAGAGGAGATGAAAAACTACATCTATAATATAGTAGTGGTATTAATAATTTGTTGGGTGATTAACTCTTTAATTGTATGACAAGAAAAATGTTTGATAAATTAATTGAATGTTTTTATCCTGGTTGTATTGTCTCGGAGTATATGGTATTGGATAGGAATAAATTAGACGAAAACAATGAATGGATTAAAGATACTCCGGCGTTATTTGTAACGATTGCGAGTACTTCAAATAATAAATTATTGTGGGAGGATAATATGAAAGGAGATGTTGGAGAACAATTAAGTAATTTTACGGGTTACGATGTTGTTATAAATAAACAAAGTTATTTAAATTGAAAAAACCTGATTTAATAGTTTGGAGTGAAAAAGATGGGTATGACGCAAAGTTAAGGACATACCCCACTAGTGCTGGTAGTCAAAGTTTTGATTTACCCAATGTTCCCTTGTTTAGAAGTGAAGCATCAAAAAAGATGATGGATGTCTTCAACAGGGAACATCAAGAGATAAAAGAAAGGATTGAAAAAATGTATGATGAGTACAATACATCTATTATGGTTTGGGAATCTAAAATTTCTTTTGAGCCGATAGTTGGAAAGTCATATTTTTTATATATCTTTGCTGAAGAATTAACATTATCGCTTATCGGTCCAGATGAATGGAATCGTGGAAAAGATTTTGTTGGAGAATTTTTGTTGAACTCGGATAATAAATGGATTAAAAAATTATGAAAACAAATTACGAACTTTATGAACTTAATAGTCAAGTTTATGGTATCTCAAGACATAGTAATAGTGATGGTAAACCTGGTGACCATTGTGCTATTTATGATGCAATTGTAGAAAGCATCTCAATTTACTATGATGAAAAAATCAACTCAATGAAAGTAGAGTATTGGTTAAAAACACCCGAAGGTAAAAGTTGGGGTGATAGTTGTCCCCAAGATGATGTTAGTAATAACTTTGATGAATTGATTGGTAAAATAAGAAGTGTGTGGAGATTAAACTCTAATTCATTCGGAGATTAGAAAAAATGGGTATAATTAATAATGTCTTATTTTTTTTATTAAAAATAACCTCGTTAATATTAAATAAATTAATAGAATTACGATGGTGGGGAATGGTTAAATATGTGTTGGGGTTTAGAAAAAAATCCCTTATAATTATAATGAAAAAAACTATAAAAAATTATGGCAAAAGCAATTTTAAAATTTGATTTAAACGATTTTGATGATAGAATAGCTCATTTAAGGGCTGTCAAATCATTAGATTTAAGTATGGCAATATGGGATATTCTCCAATTGAGAAAAACTATGGAAAGACGATTTGAAAATACCGAGAATACAAATAACGATGTCTTTGATGGTATTGACGCAATATGTGATGGTATTTTGGAAATATTGGATGACCACGGAATTAAAATAGATGACTTAGTAAATTAATTAGATATGAACAACGCAGAATTAGAATTTATGTTTTTTATGAAAGGAACATCCGGTTCCTTTAAAACAAATTTGTTTAAAACCATAATGAGCGCTGATAATACAAACCAGAAAAAACTATCTTTGGGATTCCCTGATGAGGTTGAGGTTGTTAGAAGATACCAACAGGAAGATGGGTATTGGCAAGAATTACAAAAAAAAACGAGATAATGACTAAAATAGAAAAACTTTGTATCAAGTGGTTGAACGATAACTACAACCATATGGAACCATTCCTAATGAAAGAATATCCGGATTATATCTTTCATATGAAAAATGGTAAATGTATTTTACAACACAATAAAAAAAATGGGTATGTCTATGTGAGTTATAGTGAAATTTGGAAGTTTTTTGAATTATATTTTAGTATGTCTAATCAACAAATTAAAGACATTACCAAGATATGGGTGGAGGAACACTACAAAGTGGGGGTCGCAACAACTTCACTTGTTTTTTTCTTACCATTTTTTATGGTGGAGGAACACTACAAAGTGGGTGTAAAATCAACCAATACAACACCACTATTGTCTAAATATTCGGTGGAGGAGCACTACAAAATGGGTGTGAAATCAACACAGGAGTTCGGTTGGCGTCTGCAAAAAGAGGTGGATGAACAATACAAAATGGGGATAACATCAACAATGGTAGATTACAAGGAAATAACCAATCAGGCGGAGGAACAATACAAAAAGAGTATAACAACAATTTCAGATGAGTATTCGGGTAATGGATGGGTAGAGGAACAATACAAATCACAAACAAATATAAATTAATAATAAAAGAATCAAAATGACTGAAGACGAATTAGAATATTGGCAATCAGTCCAATATAGAATGGAAGAAGAAGGTATTGACTATTGTTTTGAGCATTATAGTCATTGGGATGAAATCAAAGATGAAGAATTTCATAGATTAAGAATGGGATTCTTACAATATATGAAAGAAATAAGAGAATATGTCGACAAAAAGGTTGACGAAGGTGAAAATTTTGACTATTATGGTGATGAAGAATTTAACAATTAAAAAAAACAAAACAATGAAAAAATTATTATTAGTGATTGCGTTATTCATCTCAATGATGGTGAGCTCTCAAACATTTACAAAGTATTATGACCACGTCATTAAAAAAGATAGACACAATCATTCAATGGGTGAGTGGGAATCAACAAATCTATACGCCATTTTTAGTGGGAATGAAAAAGGTGATATCATTTTATATTTTGATAACAATCTAAATACTCGAGCTGAGAGATACTACAAAACAGGTAGAATCTGTAATGGAACATCTAAAGATGGGTTCAAATTTAGATATATTGAAACTCTTAACGAGAAAAAAGAAAAAGTGACGATACAACTATTTGATATGGGTGTATTGAGAATCCATACTCCCGATTTTACTTTGGAGTATCAACAACCGGTTAATTAAGATGGGACTTTATATACTAATAGCGTTCGTCGCATCTGCATGGGTCTTTATAATATACGAAGTAATGACAGCACCTTTAATTAATGACAATAAAAAACCAGTTTTTTTTAGTGATGAAAAATCAGTTTTCTTCAGTGATGAAAAAAAGAAAGAAACAAAAATGAAAGTAATACAAGTTTATAAACCATTACAAAATAGTGATACCAAAGACGAGGATTTAGAATTGGTGGAATTTGTCACAACAATTAAGGATGAAAATATTGTATTAAAAAATGTTGTTCCTCATTGGAATGTTAGAAGTGAAATGTTAAAACATAATGAAACTTACCTTGAGTGGTTATTAAGGAAAAAAGAACAAATATCTAATCGTGAAGATGTGGAAGGGATTTACTTATATGATGTAACCATTGTTGATGGTATGGTAGGACTTGATGGTATAACAGGACTTGACGAGAATAATCAGTTTGGTATGATAGTAAGATATGATTATATCAAAACAACATAAAGATGAATAATACACAAGTAATTGACGACGAATTATGGGACCATTACAGTGGGTTACCAAATCCGATGTGGTATCAACATATTAAAGAGTTAGAAGATGAAGAAGATAATACAAGTGATAGTCCTGATACTACAATTACTACTGAATAAAATAAAACGAAAAAGAAAGAGTATATGGGACTTATAAAACAAATGGTGGAAAAAATAAGAATTAAATTAATTAAAAAGTTGTTAGGAAATCATTGTCCGTGTTATCAAATGGGATATCATAAATTAACGGACCATACTAAAACTAGTATAGGTCATAAAGTAAAATAAATTAAATAAAATTAAAGAATTAACATTAGAACAAATAGACCGAGTCATTGAGATGGCGTGGGAAGACCGTACACCATTTGAGGTAATATTACTACAATTTTGTTTAACTGAATCTGAGGTTATTAAATTGATGAGAACCGAGTTAAAAGAAAGTAGTTTCAAATTGTGGAGGAAAAGAGTTAACGAAGGTGTGAGTCAAAAACACCTAAAAAAGAGAAGTGAGGATATTAACAGATTCAAGTGTAGCAGACAAAATAACATCTCAAACAATAAAATAAGTAAAAGATAAAAAATGGATAAGAGATTAAAAAAAATATTAAAAAAAGAAGTTAAACGACAAAAGTCAACTATTGAGTTAATTGCTTCCGAAAATTTCACATCAAAGGCAATTATGGAATTATGTGGGTCGGTATTCACAAACAAATACGCCGAAGGTTATCCACATAGTAGATACTACAATGGATGTGAGAATATGGACGATGTTGAAGAACTGGCAATAAATGAACTAAAGTCTTTATTTAAGGTAGATTTTGCAAACGTACAACCTCATTCAGGTGCCAATGCTAACACAGCAGCGTTTCAAGCTTTAATATCTGCTGGAGATGTAATATTAGGAATGGATTTATCTGCCGGAGGACATTTATCACACGGTTCACCAGTTAATATTTCAGGTAAATTGTATAAAGCGGTTTCGTATGGTGTATCATCTGATGGTTTGTTAGATTACGATGAAGTACGAAAAATTGCTAAAGAAACAAAACCAAAGTTAATTATTGCAGGAGCATCAGCATACTCAAGACGAATTGAATGGGATACATTTAAAAATATTGCTGATGAAGTTGGTGCTTACTTATTGGCTGATATATCACATTACTCAGGTCTAATTGCGTCAGGTGAATATCCTTCACCGGTGGGGTTTGCGGATGTTATTACCTCAACAACTCACAAAACATTAAGAGGTCCAAGAGGTGGTGTTATTATGTGGAATAATCCGGAGTTTACCAAAAAGATAAATTCAGCGATTTTTCCCGGAACTCAAGGTGGCCCTTTGATGCACGTTGTTGCTGCGAAGGCTCAATGTTTTATTGAAGCGAACACACCTAAATTTAAGAAATATACTAAACAAGTTATTTCAAATGCTAAAGTAATGTGTGAGGTGTTTAAGAAAAGTGGGTTAAATATCATTAGTGATGGTACTGATTCTCATATGATACTCCTTGATGTTAGTAATACCAAATACAATGGAAAACAAGCTGCTGACTTATTAGAAAAAAATGGTATCACGGTAAATAAAAACAGTATACCTAATGACCCATTACCTTTTACACAGACATCCGGAATAAGAATTGGTACTGCTGCGGAAACTACTCGTGGTTTGGTGGAGAAAGATTTTAAGAAGATTGCAAATAAAATTGTAAAATTATTATTTAACGACAATGAACAAACTAGATAAACAATACACAGACCTTCTTCAAGACATTCTTGACAACGGAGTAGAAAAGAAAGACAGAACAGGTACAGGAACAATCTCAGTATTCGGAAGACAAATCAGACATAAAATGTTAGAAGGGTTCCCATTACTTACAACCAAAAAGATGCCGTGGAAAACAATCGTCACAGAACTACTTTGGTTCCTTCGAGGTGATACAAATATTAAGTATTTGGTTGATAATGGATGTAATATTTGGAACGGTGATGCTTATAAGAATTATTTGAAATGGGCAGGTAATAACCCTTTGACTATTGAAAAGTTTATTGAACAGGTTAAAACTGATTCTGATTTTGCAGGTGTTTATGGTGAGTTAGGCCCAATTTATGGAAAGCAGTGGAGAAAGTGGAGAGAAGGTAAATATACAAATGAATTAGTAGTTGGTGGTTTAGAAATTCCAGATGGTCCAACTTATTGGAAAGAGGGTATAGACCAAATCCAAAACCTAATCAACGACCTTAAAACAAATCCTGACTCAAGACGATTAATGGTTAATGCTTGGAATGTTGGAGAATTAGACCAAATGGTTCTTCCACCTTGTCATTATGGATTTCAAGTTTATACAAGAGAGTTAAGTGAGAAAGAAAGAATAAACCTTCTTCACACTAAACATGGAAATAAAGGTCATCATATAGAAGCAGGATTTAATATGCTAGACGAATACGATATTCCAACCAGAGCAATCTCTTTAATGTGGAATCAACGTTCAGTAGACACATTCTTAGGTTTACCATTCAACATTGCTTCTTATGGATTATTATTAGAAATAATTGCAAAAGAAGTAAATATGGTTCCAGATGAACTAATTGGTAACCTTGGAGACGTTCATTTATATTCAAACCATATTGATGCTGCTAAGGAACAAATTGGGAGATTCTTCACTATTGAAGAAAGAACAGAAGTATTAAAACAGGCAATGGGTGAAGAAGCATTTCAAACAGCATTTGATGAACAAGTACCGTTTGGAGGAGGTATGTCTGAATATTTCATAAGTTATGGTATTAGTTATTTCTCAAGAACAAGAGAACCTTTTCCATTACCCACATTAAAATTTAATCCTTGTCCTATAACAGGAATTAGTATGGAGTACCAAAGTATTTCTCAATTTGAAATAGAGAATTATCAATCACACCCAACAATTAAAGCACCATTATCAAATTAATATGAAAACAGAAAAGGAAATTTTAGAAAAATATGAAGAAATGTTAAAAAATACTGAATTATTGAGGGATAAAGTTAGAAATCCTGACAAATATGATGATGTAAATATTGAAAACATTCAAGAACATATCAATCATGAAAATGAACAACATCAAATGAATGCGTTAATTAATTGGGTATTAAATTAGATATGAAAAGTCCATTAACCGGAAGAGAAATGAAATTAATGTCGGAACCATCCACATTAACATACAAAGGAAAAGAATACAATGTGATAAACCACTTCTATCTATGTGAATCAACAAATGAACAATTCACAACAACAGAATTAGATGAGAAGAATTTGGAAGAATTATATAAACAAATAAATTAAATTATGTGGGATATAGTAGTAATAAAAAAAGAAGACGATAAGTACATTGTTATGACACCCAACGGTGATGTGCATTGTATAACAGAAGAAACTTTTCAAACCTTTGAAAGGGCTGATAGGGTAAGTTATGACCCTGAACATAAAAAAATGTAAATAAGATATGTATAATCCAATACCAAAATTAAGTAAGAAAAATAAAATAAAAATAAGGAAAATTGTTAGAGATTACAACTCTGCATCTAAAAAAGAAGTTTGGGGTGGTGCTTTGGATAATTTTTTATTTGGATTTTTATCGGCAACATTAGTGGTTTTTATTGCAACTAGAACGGATGTTGCAGTATTTTTAGGATATGTGACCTATTACTTATTTTTGGGTAAGATTGTTAATAGACCAAAGTATGTTACAGATTTAGGAAAATTAATTGTGTTCCCAATACCTTCCGCCTTGGGTGCGTTTACCGGATATAAATTAAGTTATGTATTACTTAATTTAATTCAATAAAAAAACCGACATATGTCGGTTTTGTTTTTTTAAGCAATTGATGGTGGTTTTGGTGATGAACCTTTTAAATATCCGTCAGCCACTTTGGCTAGTAGTTCTCCAGTACCCCAAGTTTTAAGACCTTTCATTCTTGATAGTTCAAATAATCCAACATCATTTTTAAGACCATTAACAATATCATTATATCTTCCATTGTTTAATGTTTTACAAGTAGATTGAATACCATCTTCCGGTGTTCGGTAATTTTTCACACCAACACTATTATAATTTGTTGCTCCATCCATTTTTTGTGTAGTGTTAAATGGATTATTAGTTGCCTTACCACCTTCCGCTTGTCTCCAAGCATACATAAATGACATATTATCTTTAGTAGGTTTCGCACCAACACATGATAAAACTTTTTTATAGAAATCATCATCTGTTGTTGTTTTTGTTTGAAGCATTGACGAATCAGTTTTGGAGTTATCATCTGATGAATTTCCTGTAGACCCTGATTTTAATTTATTTTGAGCGTATTCAGCGGCTTTTTGGATAATAGTACTGATTATATTATCAGAAACTTGTTCAGTTAAATTATATAACGATTTTATTTCGTTTTTTTCTTCTTCAGTTATTACGAATTTTTTCTTCATTGTAAAAGTTGTTTATATATAAATACTATGAAAGTTTGTTATATTTATTACTATGAAAGTAACCATTGTACATAATAATTCCGGAGTTAATAAAAAATATTTCAAACTATATGATGATTTTATTAAATTTCTACAAAAGGAGATTCCATTAAATCACAATTTAACCATTTATTTTTTGGGAAATCGAGAAGGAACTATGACTACCGGTCAGCGTAATGGTAAAAATGAGATTAAGGTATTATCAAAAGGAAGATTAAATAGAGACATTTTAAGAACTCTAATTCATGAATGGGTACACGAATATCAAAGAACAATATTAAACAGGGATAAAGGACCGGATATCGGTGGAAAGAACGAAGACGAAGCGAATGCTAAATCAGGTTCAATCATGAAGAAATACGAGAAATCTAACCCTGAGAATACTGAACTTATGTACAAATAATACTTTATTCGGAAATACTAACTACTTCTAATTCGAAGATTAATTTTTTTCCGGCTAAAGGATGGTTAGCGTCTAAAACAACCGTTTCTTCATTAACCTCAACTACCTTTACATTTACGGCTCCCATTGGACCTTCTCCTTGTAACATTTCACCTTCTTGAACACCTTCAGGTACATTTGCTCTTGGAACAGAATTAATTAATTCTATGTTTATCTCTCCATAAGCCTCTGAAGGTTCGATTTCAATTGTTTTAGTTTCTCCTTCAGACATATCAAATAATCCGTCTTCAAAACCTTTAATTAATTGTCCTTGACCAACAGTCACTTCTAATGGTTCGCGTCCTTCATTTAATGAAGAATCAAAGATTGTCCCATCTTCTAATTTTCCGGTGTAATTTACTTTTACAGTGTTACCAACTTGAATTTTTTTCATAATTTAAATATTTTTTATAAAGATAAATACAATTAAAATAATAGTCAAACATATTGATTAAAAAATATTTTTACACTATAATTATAATAATAATAATCTCTCTTAAACCCTTGTGTTACAATGTCAAACGAACAAATTATGGAGGAACAATTCCATTTTGCTTATCTATCTGGTGTATTCAAAGAATTCTCCTCTGAAATCACTAAAATTAAAGAAGAAAACTCTACTAAAAGTCTTTCTGAAATATCTGATGATGTTTTTGAAAAGTTTATTAAGGAAGGTTTAATTGATGAGGTATATCTCTTTATATAACATCAATTGAGGTTAAAACGGAAATATTATGGGTAAACCCCATATATTTCCAACATTCTCTTGCGATAAAATTTAATCCGGAAGGATAAGTATCTACACAAGTTTCGGGGTCATTAGTATATAATTTACAATCCAAAATAAATGTTTTATTGTTTGTAATATATTTCACATCATTAATTTTTACATAAGACCCCTCTCCAAATAATATTACCAATTCTTTTTTATGGGTTTTATTAATTAGTATATCAAAAGCTCTCTTCATATTAATAAATATAAATAAAACTTCCATCTAATCCAATAGATGTTTGACATTTGACTTTATTTTATTTATAATTAATAAAAAAAAACTATGTATTTAAATGTAATTTTAACAATTTTAGTAATCGTTCAGATTACGATTTGTGGGTGTGTAATTTATTGGTGGAAAAAGTATGGTAAAAAAATGGTTAAGTCGTTTTCCGATATGAATTACGAATTTGGGAATAATGAATCTATGGATTTAAATAAATTTATGTCAGACATAAATAATATGGGTAAAATGTTTGGGGGGTTAAAATAATGGGAACGGAAATAATTTTAGTAGTGATATCAGTGGGTGTATTCATATTGGTAGTGAAATATCTATCAAATTCTCGTAAAACTAATATAATTACCTCAACGGATTCTAATCAAAAAGATATAGAGTATCAGTATAGTGAGTTGGAATTGGAAATTCTTGAATTAATTAATAACTATAGAATAGGTGTGGGACTAAATAAATTAACGCCCGTTAATTATATTTCCTATAAATCAGAAGAACATACTAACTATATGATTAGTAACAATGTAGTCAATCACAATAACTTTGTGTCTAGGTCAGAAAATTTAATTTCTGTTTTGACAGCTAAAAGAGTAGGTGAAAATGTGGCGTATAATTATAGTAAGGCTCAATCAGTATTAAATGGTTGGTTAAATAGCCCAACACATAAAGAAAATATAGAAGGGGATTATACTCATTTTGGAATCTCAATAAGAAAAAATACAGATGGTAAAAATTACTTTACAAATATTTTTGTAAAAATATATTAAAAAGTTAAGAGGTTAAAATAAAGTTTGTATATTTGCATATAATTAAAAACAAATGAGATTATGGAAGATTTTTTTGATGACAGACCAAAACTAAACCTTTGGGATAAAGTATCGCTATGGTGGAGATTTGATGGTAGATACTACCACAAGTTCGTTAAGCAAGGTGTAAAGAATATTATTTATTGGTTACCAATTATATGGAAAGATAGACATTGGGACCACGGTTATATCTTTACAATCCTACAACACAAATTAAAGGCGCAATCCAAAGAAATTGGGGGTAAAGATAGACACACAAGAGCACAATACGATTCTAAAAAAATGAACCTATGTGTTAATCTAATTCAAAAACTCCAAGATGATTTCTATGAAATGGAGTATATGAATTATGCAAAAGACAGACATTGGTTTGAACCATGTAATGATGGTACAGGTAACTCAACTTGGGAAAGTGAAAACATTTGGGAGGAATACGACCAATATTTTAGAAAATACCCAAACATTCACAGAAGAGTAATGAATGGTGAAGGATTCGCTCCTATAGAAGGAAGAGAAGATGATAAACACTTCGTTGCTATGAGTATTGCACATATGAACCAAGATAGAGCTCATAAGTTATTATTTAAAATATTAGAAAGAGACATCCAAAGATGGTGGGATTAGATTATGAGGACATTTAAAGAAATTTGGGATAAAGTGTCAGAAGAACTCCGAGGAAATTTAACCTTGGAGGAATATCAAGAGTTAATCAATTTAGAATACATCCTAACACAGGGTTATACACAACCTGGTGATGATGAACGATATACAGAATTAAGAATAAAAAAACATGGGGTATGACAGTAGAAAAATTAATTAATGTTTTAAACGGTATTAAAGATAAATCTATTGTTGTCCTTGTTAGAGGTTACGAAGGTGGATATGCGGATATAAAAATAAAATATACCGAAGGAGGGGTTCCTGAAATTAGTACAATAGATTTAAATGTTAATAATGAATCTTATTACGGTCCCCACGAAATAACCGAAGAGGATACACCCTTGAAAAAAAATAAAATAGTTAAAGGGATTATATTACAAAGAGAATCTAAATTTTAAATATATGTGGATAGTTTATGTAGTTATGTTTTTGGTGGTTACGGCCGTCTCATTATTATGGGTGTCGGGAATTGATTATATGCAAAAAAATCATCCTGATTATAAAGGTGAGGGATTTACCGGATTTGATTTTGATGATGATATATCAGATTGGGATGTCACATTAATGGATGGATTAGAAGATGAAGAATTTAAAAAAGAATAGAAATAATGAGAATTACATTTATAAGCGACACTCACAATAAACACAAACAAATCACATTGGATTTGCCAGGTGGGGATATCTTACTACATAGTGGTGATTTAACCTCTATGGGTTACGAGCACGAAATCAGAGAGTTCTGTAAATGGTTCAGCAAAATTGAAGGTTATACTCACAAGATATTCATTGCCGGAAACCACGATTGGGGATTCCAAGACAATGTTGATAAGGTGAAAGAGATTTTAGATTTCTACAGTGGAATTACTTACCTTCAAGATAGTGAAGTTAAAGTTAAAATTGGGGATGAAAGAGAAGTAAAAATATATGGAGCTCCTTGGCAACCAGAATTTCACGGTTGGGCTTTCAACTTACCTAAAAATGGTCCGGGATTATCTACCAAATGGGAAGCAATCCCTGATGATACTGATATCTTACTTACTCACGGACCGCT
>Ga0181351_1000244_pt1 | contig 15079 bp, 15 predicted proteins | sample Su13VDMM15SD_FD_170485 | JGI IMG/M metagenome (GOLD analysis project Ga0181351, IMG submission 170485) | Freshwater viral communities from Lake Michigan, USA - Su13.VD.MM15.S.D | ecosystem: Environmental > Aquatic > Freshwater > Lake | place: USA: Michigan | collected 2013-07-16 | reverse complement strand
ACAGCCCCATTGTGATCTTGAATGAGTTGACCTTCATCCTTGGTCCAACGCCCAATACGACCTACAACGTAGAACTGCACTACTTCTTCTACCCAGAGTCGATCACCACCGTTGCTAGTGGGCAGACATGGTTGGGGGACAACTTCGATACCGTTCTGTTGTACGGATCACTTGTCGAGGCTTACACCTACATGAAGGGTGAGACTGACATGATGCAGTTGTACGAAGGCAAGTACAAGGAAGCTCTTACGCTTGCTAAACGTCTTGGCGATGGTCTGGAGCGTCAGGATGCTTATCGTTCTGGTCAGTATCGACAACCTGTGACTTGACATGGCACTAGCGCAAACAATGACAACCAGCTTCAAGGCTGAGTTGCCACAGGCAGTACACGATCTTTTGACCGACACGATCAAGATCGCTCTGTATACCGCATCTGCTACGTTGAACGCTGGCACTACGGTGTATACCGTTACTGATGAAGTTGTAGCGGCTGGCTATACAGCCGGGGGCGAGGTCCTTACTGGCGTGACTATCAACACCGCCGACGACATTGCCTACATCAGCTTCGCCAACCCCGCATGGACTGCTGCTCTTACAGCACGTGGTGCGCTGATCTACAACTCGACTGCGGCCAACAAGTCTATAGCGGTGCTTGACTTCGGTGCGGATAAGACTTCTTACACCGTATTTACCGTGCAGATGCCCGCCAATACATCTTCTACCGCAGTTCTCAGGATTGTCTAGGAGATCGTATGCCTATAGTTTGGCAAGACATTGATGTTGAGCAGTACATACCGTGGATCAATAATCTAGGGGCTGAGATTGAGTGGCTGAACAATGTCGGAGAAGTCATCCCGTGGCGAGCCGTTACTGCTTGGACAACGATCAACACTAATTCCTTTGTGCCAAGTGGCCCTGTTTAATCTGTGAGGTTTTATGGCCGTCCCCTACGTCTTTCAGTCCGCAACACAACCACTGCCGCTGGCGCAGTTGGATGTCAATTTCAACACCCCCATCACCGTTGGTAGTACAGACGTACAGCTAGGCGACACCATTGACACGCTTGTGGGGATGGTGGAGATTACCTCCGTTGAGTTTGTAGGCCACCTGACGGGCAACGTGACCGGAGACTTGACGGGTAACGCCGACACGGTTACGGATGGAGCCTATCTGTCCGCCGCTAACGTATTCACGGGGATCAACAACTTCTCCCTGAACCTGAACCTTGCTCAAGGTGTGGACCTCATAGGCTACGAGCCTACCGTGCTGTTCTTTGGTAAGACAGTGGACGGCACTTCCCCGATTCTGGATGGCGACATAGCAGGTAGCATCACATTTACTGGACTGACTTCAGGCGGTCCCGGCACTGCTGCCCGTATTTTTGCTACGGTAGACGGCACAGTTGCAGTTGGTACGGTTCCAGCGTCATTGTCCTTTGCCACCACCGACGCTGGCGGCATCCTCAATACCCATCAAATTATCTACCCCAACGGGACCACCAACTTCATTGGCGGTGTAAGCACCCCTAGCGTTGCGGTAACACAGGCTGCATCGGTCATTACAGTTGATTGCTCCCTCTCCAACGTGTTTGAGACTACGCTTACGGCGAGCGTTACTACCGTCACGTTTATCAACGCTTTTGATGGTCAGACGATCAACTGGTTCATAACCCAAGACGCTACTGGCGGCAGGACAATGGGCTGGGACGGCACAATAAAGTTTCCGGGTGGGGCCGTTAGTGGGGTGCTTAGTACTGCTGCGGATGCCGTAGACCTTGTGGTCTTGTCGTACCGCGACACTACTGGGTTCTGGTACGGCTCGGTCCTGCAAGACTTCTCTTCTAACGCGCCTATCCCACCTCCAGCAGAATCTTACTTTGTGACCTACGACCTAGCAATCAGCAACACAGTTGATGTCGAGTTTGTGGGAACTACTGCCGCCAGCATCGACTGGAACGACGGAACGATTGAAGCCTTTACTTCATCTGGGGTCAAATCTCATACCTATGTCGCCGTGTCTGGCACGGTTTCAGTTGCAATCTACGGTACGTGTGATGAGTTGATTCTTGTCGATGGATTTACCGCCATAACTTCTTGGGACGTTGGGCTTACGCCTATAGTGTATTTAAGTTCTGCCGATTTGGTAAGTGTGCCCGACTTTCTCCCTGCGGACATTACGTGGCTTAGGCTCACGGATTGCAGTACTTTTGATGATGGCAATGTTACTACGTGGAATACGAGCAACATTACTGACATGAGCGAGATGTTTGAAGCCTGTACGATTTTCAATCAGGATATTAGTGGTTGGGATACATCCGCAGTTGAGTACATGACCAATATGTTTAATGGCGCAGCGGCGTTCGATCAGCCTATTGGTATTTGGGATACGTCTTTTGTTGTTAATATGCAGAGTATGTTCATTGGGGCAACAGCCTTCAATCAGGACATCAGCTTGTGGAGTACAGGCGCTGTTCTTGACATGAGCGATATGTTTAATGGCGCAGTAGTCTTTAATCAGCCTATTGGTACGTGGAACGTATCCTCTGTTCAGACAATGGCGCGTATGTTCCAAGGTGCAACGGCGTTTAACGGGAATATTAGTGCTTGGAGTACGATTGTTGTTACTACTATGGAAGGTATGTTTTCCGGGGCAACTGCTTTCAATCAGCCTATTGGGACTTGGAATACAGGCACTGTCTCTGATATGCACGAGATGTTTATGGGCGCAACGGCTTTCAACGGAAATATTGCGGCTTGGAACACAGCCTCAGTTGGTACTATGCAGAGTATGTTCCAAGGTGCAACGGCATTTAATCAGAATATCAGCACGTGGGACACTTCGTTTGTTGGTACTATGCAGGGTATGTTTGCAAACGCAACGACGTTTAATCAGCCTATAGGCTCTTGGGTGACAACCGCCCTCACCGACATGGCTGGTACGTTCTTTGGGGCGGCTGCTTTCAACGGAAACATTGGTGCATGGGCTACAGGCGCTGTTACGAGTATGAACGGTACGTTCAATGGTGCATCAGCGTTTAACCAAGACATTAGCCTGTGGGATACCTCTGCTGTTCAGAATATGGCCTCTATGTTCCGAAACACATCAGCGTTTAACCAAGACATTAGCCCGTGGGATACCGCTCTTGTAACGACCATGGACAATATGTTCGAAAACGCAACGGTATTTGACCAAGACATTAGCACATGGGTTGTCACGCTTATCCCAACGCTGCCTACTGACTTCAACACTGGCGGCGTCCTGACTCCCGCCTTCTATCCAGTCTGGGGCGTTTGACCACCATGACGTTCGCTGCTCGGGTTTCTTGGAGTGGTCTTGACACGCCCCCATCTCCGGGGCTGCTGCTTCAGTACAACATAACGTTAGTGGGTACAACCGTCAGCCTTTCGCTGGATGAGGACGGGACCATCCCCATTGTCGCTGCCTTAGATGCAATTATTGACTGGGGCGATGGTACTTTTGTAACGGCTACGATCCCAAGTACGTACAACCATACGTATGCATCCACTGGGGTACGCATAGTATCGCTGGCGGGAACTTGTTCTGCTGTTGATACGCTGGGCCAGAATGAGTTGCAAGGCATAAACTTATGGGCCAATAATTTAGGTCTGTTGTTCCTGAACTTGTCTACCTACGGCGTCAATAATCTGTACGTCCCGGACAACTTGCCGTCTACGCTGCGTAGCGTCCGCATAGCGGGGTTCTTTAATGATGCATCTGTGTCTGGCTGGGATACAAGCAACCTGACGAATATGTCCTATATGTTTGCGTCGGCTACTGGGTTTAACCGGCCTATTGGCTCTTGGAATACATCTGCTGTTACGACAATGCGGCAGATGTTTGGTAGCACAACTGCGTTCAATCAAAATATCAGTGCGTGGGACACTAGTAGTGTCACCACCATGCGGGATATGTTCGCTGGGGTCACTACCTTCAACCAGCCGCTGAACAGTTGGGACACGGGCAACGTAGACAATATGTTCGCCATGTTCTCTGGAGCATCAGCGTTCAATCAACCTCTGGACAACTGGAGTACAGGTGCTGTAACAGACATGGCGTTTATGTTTGACAACGCAGTTGTGTTTGACCAAGACATCAGCGGCTGGTGCGTCCCTCTGATCCTATCGGAGCCATCTCAGTTCAATGGTAGTGGTGTGCTTACTCCCGCCTACTTCCCAGTGTGGGGAACTTGTCCATTCCCATTTCCGCTCCCAATCACGTTGTATGGTGGGGGATATTACGCTTTTACTGGCCCAGCAAATATCCCGCTCCCAATCACGTTGTATGGCGGTGGGTATAACGCTTTTACGGGTTCAGCAAATATCCCACTCCCAATAACACTTAGTAGGTAACACTATGGCCGTGATTTTTCAAAAGAACATGAGGAATATGTTCATAAACGCAATGTGCAACACTGGGTTGGCTGGTGCTAACCCAGTCAACACGCCTCCAGCTTCTATTGATGTGGGGTTTACAATATACGGGGGTACGCAGCCCACGGCAGCAGATATAGTTGCAAACTGGCCCAGCTACTACAATACGTTTTTGCTGAATTTACCAACTGCCGCAACCGTATATCAGCCCAATGCAGGTGTAGTAGACCTTGGGGTTTCTTTGGTTAATACCGGATTGCCCACCGCGCAACCATCGAACGCAGCGGGGACCGCTGAATGGGCAATCATGTGGGGGGCGAACGGGTATGACCCCTTATTGTACCCAACTACAATACCAAACATTAAGTTTATAGTGGTCCCAGTTTCTAATATTGCAGGAACCGCACCACTGCGTTTGGCTAGTACCACTATTGCGGCAGCTACATCTTATACCATAGCAGACTTTTCGCTCACCTCCGCTGGTGGCATCGCTTAACCTAATAGGATAGCAACATGGCAATCGTAGAGCTTAGTCAAGGTTTAATGAACATGGTAGTGCCGCTGTTGTTTCAGCCGGGATTTCAAACAGGCGGAAGTGGATACAATAATTCCTCAAATAACGCCTATTTCCCGTTCTTCCCTTCCGCCCCCATTTATGGCAACTACTCTGGCATATACATTATGCAAGGGACCAAGCCCACTTCATTTGCGGGGCTTACTAGCTATAGCGTGGGGGCCGCAGATGTTTTAATTGGATTTGACGCAAATAGCACTTTTGGTTCGGCATCGTACACAGGCAATAAATTTACGTTGAGTACGACAAACTATGCAGCTACTGCTTCCGGTACGGCAACATGGTTTTGGGCTATTGGCACACAACAAGCCAACCCCAACGTAGATACGACACCCATAACCCAGCAGTTTATTGGCACTGTGGGGCTCTCGGGTAGCGGGGCAGACCTCACCATCTCCGATATCAACATTATTACCGGGGAAGTCTATCGAATTGCCTCCCTCGTTATTACAGTGCCTCCTACCTACACGGTCTAAGGAATACAAATGTCCTTCTCAAATAATCTACGTATCGAACTTATCGCTACTGGCGATCAGGCTGGTCAGTGGGGTAACACGACGAACACGAACCTCGGTACGATTATTGAGGACTCCATTGCAGGGTACAGGAGCGTAGAGGTTAATAGTGCGACCTACGCTCTTACTGCGCTGAACGGAGCATCAGATGAGGCGCGTAATGCCGTCATCCGTATTACAACCTCATTTCTAAACAACTTCACCGTATTCGCCCCTCCGGTTTCCAAGCTGTACACAATCGCTAACGATACGATCTACACGGCGACCATTCGTAACGCTACTGTAGCCAACGGCACTACGCCTACAGGTGGTGCGGCTGTCGTAATCAATCCGGGGCAGATAGTTTCAGTTGTCAGTGATGCAAATAGTTTCTACCCGCAGAACACTGAGTTTGTCGGCACGCCAACGGCCCCAACTGCGGCTCCGGGCACTAACACAACTCAGATAGCAACCACGGCGTTCGTTCAGGCTGCGCTGCAACTGCTCTACCCTATCGGGTCTATCTACACCAACGCAACCAACGGCTCCAACCCCAACACGTTGTTTAACTTCGGCACTTGGGTAGCGTTTGGTGCGGGTAGGGTTCCAGTCGGTTTTGATGCGGGCAACCCGCTATTTGACACCGCACAAGAAACTGGTGGCTCTGCCGACTCGGTTGTTATAACCCACACGCACACACAGGTCGCCCACAATCACACTGGCACAACCGCTGGTGCGGGTAGCCACACGCACAATTTTGTTAGTGTACAGGCGTGGAATACGGTGGACAATGCAACTTCACCTCCTGATGGTATTAGTGGAACGTCTACGGGCGATGGCGGAAGAAGTCAATTTCCATCGGCAACACTACAAGGTACAGCATACCTTAATACAGTGGGGGATCACGTGCATACGTTTACGACATCTTCTGCCACTCCTGTTATTAACAGCGCGGGCACTTCCGGTACAAATCTTAACTACCAGCCCTACATTACGGTGTATATGTGGAGAAGGACCGCTTAAATGAATCCATTTATTTGGGTTCAAGACGGCGTTCTTTCTGCGGAGTTCTGTAACCAGACGACTCAGAAGTTTGAGGCGGACGCACGTAAAAAACAAGGGCAGACATCTAAAGGATATCAACCTGAGGTAAAGAAAAGCCTTGACCTAAAGATCACAGGCTTGGATGAATGGGCAGAAGAAGATAGCGTTTTCTTTAGTTCTTTAGCTCAGTACATCCCAGAGTACCAAAAGCACATAAACAAGGTTATTCCTGATATTCCAATTTTCAATACTCCTGACATCAAAGATAACGGCTACCAAATACAAAAAACTTCTCCCGGAGAAGAGTATACGTGGCATCAAGATAGCTGTGTAAAGGATGGGTATGCTAGGGCGCTTACATACATCTGGTATTTAAACAATGTACCAGAAGGCGGCGAGACTGAGTTTTATGATGGTACGTTAATCAAGCCTGTACAGGGAAGGATGCTCATATTCCCTGCGATATGGACCTTTATGCACAGGGGCAGGACTCCCGCAAGTGACAAGTACATAGCTACTGGATGGATGGTTTCCAAACAAAGGACTTCTGGTGAATGAACTGCTCAAACTTCTTGGAAACATTGCCCCTGCTCTTGCAACTATTGTTGCTGGTCCCGTGGGGGGTTTGGCTGTATCAGCTATTGCTTCTAAGCTGGGTGTAGCAGATACCGTCGAGGCGGTCACCAAGGCCATTGCTGGCGATCCCGACGCTGCTTTGAAGCTGGCTCAGATTGATCTGGAGAAACTGAAAGCAGAGTACGCTAACACTGCCGACGCTAGAGATATGCAGAAGATTGCTCTTCAGCAGTCTGACATCTTCTCCAAGCGGTTTACGATGTACTTGACCGTGTTCTGGTCTGTTGCCGCAACAGCCTACGTTGGCTTTATTACGTTTGGCGTAATCCCAGAGAATAACGTCAGGTTTGCCGACACGATTCTCGGCTTCATATTGGGCACGGTTGTGTCTACTGTTTTGAATTTTTGGTTTGGCTCCTCTATCGGCTCCAAGGAAAAAGGTGAGGCACTAAGGAAATGAATACCAACTGGGATGCTTGCTTTAGCCACGTCATCAAGCACGAGGGGGGTTACGTAAATCACCCCAGTGATCCGGGAGGGAGGACAAACTTTGGAGTTACTCAAGAAGTCTGGGAAGACTGGATTGACCGCTCCGTGAGCGAAGCAGAAATGAAGGCGCTTACTCCTGAAAAGGTTAAGCCCCTCTACAAGGAGTTGTACTGGAATAGGATTAAGGGCGATAATCTGCCATCCGGGGTTGATTACTGTGTCTTCGACGCCGCAGTAAATAGCGGGGTACGCAGGGCTTCTCTGTGGCTTCAAACCGCACTGGGTGCTACAGCAGACGGCTCCATCGGACCACAAACTCTTGCTATGACGCTAGCTGTATCCCCAGACACCATCATCATCAACTACTGCGCCCAACGTCTGAAGTTCTTGCAAGGGCTGTCTACTTGGCCTACGTTTGGTAAGGGCTGGGACCGTAGAGTTGCAGAAGTAAAAGCCACCGCGCTTTCAATGTGAGGCACTTATGCCACTACAGAAACTTGTATTCAGACCCGGAGTAAACCGAGAAGCTACTTCATACGCCAATGAAGGTGGCTGGTTTGAGTCCAACAAGGTTCGTTTCCGTTCTGGGCAACCCGAGAAGATCGGCGGGTGGGTGATTGATAACGGCCCACTATCTACAATTATTGAAAACGTTACTACGGCAATTGCTTACCCACCCACCGGGACTTTGTGGGGGACCGTCCGTGCAATGTGGAATTGGGTGACGCTGTACGGTTACAACCTTCTGGCCTTGGGGTCGAACCTCAAGTACTACATCCAGAATGGTCCGGGCGGTGCGTTCTTCGACATCACCCCGATTCGTTTGAGGACGGGACCCGGAGCCCCCGTTCCCACCGCATCACCTACGTTCACTCCAGCGTTCTCTACGCTGTCCGCTAACATCACTTCGTTTGCTTCAGTCATTCCAGTAGTTGCCGGGGCTTCGTTTGGCGGAACTTCTGAGATCGGCGGCAAGGTTCTGATCGGCACTGAGGAGATCACCTACGGTTTTATATCGGGCAATGACTTGTCTGGCTGCGTTCGGGGGGTAAACGGTACTACTGCCGCAGCGCACACTAGTGGCGATGCAGTGGGCGGGTATACGGTATTCGTAAACGATGTAGGTAACGGCGTACAAACTAATGACTTTGTCACGTTCAACGCTGCGGCATCTTTGGGCGGCGATATAACGGCTACTGTGCTAAACGCAGAGTTTCAAGTTACAGAAATAGATGCGGATAACTACATAATCACGCTCTCAGAAGCGTGTAACGTGAGTGACGTTGGCGACGGTGGAGCCGCTACGAACGCCGCATACCAGATAACTACCGCTAGTGATATCTTCACTTTTGGTGTTGGTTGGGGTGCTGGCGTGTGGGGCAGCTTTGCGGGCGGTCCCGGTTGGGGCGATCCTGCTCCTGCTGGTCTTGGCGTTGGCCTTCAGTTGCGCTTGTGGAGTCAGTCTAACTTTGGTGAGAACCTTGTGTTCGCCTCTCGTGGTGGCCCTATTTACTACTGGGCGGCTAACGCTAACCCAAATATCTTTGACCGGGGGATAGAGATTTTGGCGGGGTCTGATATGGATGGCTTGTTGCCGTTCCCTACAGTAGTGGATTCCACTTGCCCTGATGCGGTTAACTTCGTTATGGTTTCGGATTCATCTCGTTTTGTGATCGCCTTTGGCGCAAACGATCCTACTGGGTTGTACTCTACGCAAGCCATTGATCCTATGCAAGTCAGGTGGTCGGATCAGGAAAGCTTTATTGTCTGGACGCCCGATACAACTAACCAAGCTGGCGACTATCGCCTAAGTAAAGGGTCTGCAATCATTACTGCCATTCAGACTCGGCAGGAAATTTTGGTTCTGACTGACTCTGCTATCTACTCGATGCAGTACCTTGGCCCACCGTACGTGTGGGGCTTCCAGATTCTTGGCGACAACATTTCTATCGCTGGCCCTAACGCAATCATTACGGCGAACAACATCACGTACTGGATGGGCGTAGACAAGTTCTATGTGTACTCTGGTCGAGTGCAAACGCTCCCATGTACCCTGCGAGAGTATGTGTTTACCGACATCAATATGTCTCAGTCGTTTCAGTTTTTTGCTGGTACGAACGAGGGGTACAGTGAAGTCTGGTGGTTCTACTGCTCGGCCAACTCGACAGTGATTGATCGCTACGTCATTTACGATTTCCTTGAAGAGACTTGGTGCTACGGAGACTGGGACAACTACCAAGGTCAAAACCAAGGGCGCACCGCTTGGCTGGACAGCCCGCTGCGTAGCACTCCTATGTCGGTTATCTACGGATCGCTGGACGGGACCACTAATGGCTCTTTGCTGTACCAAGAGACAGGTACAGACGACGCTACGGTAAACCCTCCAGTGCCTATCAGTGCCTTCATCCAGTCCTCTGACTTTGACATCGGGGACGGGCACAACTTCGGGTTTGTCTGGCGGCTGATCCCTGACTTGACCTTTGACGGGTCTACGGTCAACAACCCAACGGCTATGTTTACGACAAGGCCACGGGCGTTCCCCGGCTCTGACTACGGGCCATCTGACAACCCGGATGTCATCAGTGCTCAGAACTATCAACAGACAAGGACGTACACCGTCCAGCAGTTTACCGAGCAGGTTTATGTCCGCATCCGAGGACGCCAGATGGCGTTCAAGGTTAGCTCCGAGGCGCTAGGTACACAGTGGCAACTTGGTACTACTCGTATTGATATTAGGCCAGATGGCAGGAGGAAATAATGGCAGTCAAAAACGTAACCGCTCCTAGACTCCCTGCGGCCCCCGTTGTCTACAGCCCTCAGTACATGGACATGCTGCTCAGCGTATTGCGTCAGTACTTTAACGGACTGGATAACCCCGGCCCTGTGGTTGCGGCGACTCAAATCAGAGTGCGAAACGGCATAACTGAGGTCATAAGCGCACTGAGTTGCAGTCAGCAGGACCCCACAAGTTCTGCCGTTTCGATTAGTCTGCCAACAGACGTAGATTTTGCGCTTCTTAGGTCAGGCGACATCTATTACGACACTTCCGGTGGCGTAGCTGCTAGCTATCCATTACGAATCAAGGCGTGATAACATTAACCCCAATAATTCCGTGAGGAAGCTATGAGCCTTCAACTTGCTGCCCAACACCTTGCCCGCCAAGGCCGAGGCCCCGACACTGAACTTGTCCACATGGGTCGGGGGGAAGTTAACGCCCTGCAAGAGATCGCTAGGAAACACGGTGGTTCGCTGACCATCAACCCCGAAACTGGCCTAGCCGAAGCGGGGTTCTTGTCTAGGATTCTTCCTACTATCGCAGGTGTTGGGCTGTCCATGATGGGGGTCCCACCTCATATAGCCGCTATGATGGTTGGTGGCGGCATGGGCCTTGCAAAAGGCAGCATGAAAAAAGGTCTGATGGCTGGTCTTGGCGCTTACGGTGGCGCGAGTTTGGGCGCGAGTCTGGGTGCGGCTGGAAGTGCTGGTACTGGGGCTGCTGGAACTGCTGGAGTTTCTGGTGCTGTTCCTGAGCAAATTGCCTCTACTGCTGCGGAAGCTACTCCGGGGCTTCCAGTCTCAGGGGGTAACGTAGCATCTATCCCAATGACCCCCGCATCCACAGGAGCGGGGGAAGTGTTTCAACCCCAAGCGGGGCTTACAAATCAAGTTGCTTATACGCCGCCGCCAATTACAACCCCAGCCGCACCCGCCCTATCTCCCGACGCTGCTAAAGCCGCGCAACAGGCTGCTAACGAAAAAGCTTTTGAGGGGTTAGGTAGTGCGTCTGACCGCGCCGCAGCGATGGGGCGAGGGCTTTCTGGCGATAACCTGATGAACTTTGCCAAGCAGAACCCGCTTAGAACTGCGGGTATGGTTGCTAGCATGATGCCGCAGCCGAAGAAGCCTGAGGAGATAGAGGAAGACAACTCTATGCCTGAGTATTCGTACAATCAAGGTATGGATAACAGCGTGTTCTCCTCCCCCGACTATCAAGCCAATCTAGATAGCGGCAAGCAGATGCGGTATTTCAAGAACCGTGGCTTTACTCAGACGGCTGCGGCTGGTGGCGTCATGCGTGGGCTGAACTCAGCTTCGTCTAATTTGGGCAGCTATTCTGATGGTGGCCGACTGCTTCGTGGCCCCGGTGATGGCGTGTCTGACTCTATTCCTGCTGTAATTGGCAAAAGGCAACCCGCTCGGCTTGCTGATGGGGAGTTTGTTATTCCTGCACGCATCGTGTCTGAACTGGGCAATGGCTCTACTGAAGCAGGTGCTCGTAAGTTGTACGCGATGATGGATCGTATCCAGAAGGCACGGAAGAAAAGCACTGGGAAGAAAAAGGTAGCGTACAACAGCCGCTCTGAAAAGTATCTTCCAGCATGACCGACGAAGGTAAACTGGAATGGTTCGGGGGCGATCATCACGCCCTCAATATGTATCGTGCCTTTATAGACCTGCTGCATACTTGGGATGACTTGGTAGACAAGGACAAGCCTGTATCTGAAATAGAGATCAATAGGGCTTTTCTTACGGCGCTGGTTTACCTGCCAGCGAATCCGTTCTACCGCTCTATTCAGGATGCCATTCTCCCTATGTGGCTTGTTGTTGTTTCTTCCTATGAGACAGCAAACAGGTACGAGGCAGACAAAGACCCGCATGGGATCGAGATTTCACATGGGCTCCGCTACGCTGCGGGGAACATAGTTGCTTATGCCGTGCATGTTTGCGTCGGCGCAGAAAAAGCTAGAGAAGTTCTACCGGAAGTATGGAAAGAGATTTTTCATGAACGGTTTGACGAGTACCGCAAGGAGCACCTAAATGGTTAAGTTGTTGTTGAGCGCACTGCGCTGGGCTGGGGTTTTCGGATTGAACATTGCTAGTGGTGGGGGTGGAAAGACTCCTTCTAAAACTACGCAAACCGTAATCAGCGATGTACCTGAGTACGCTCGTGGATACGTCAAGGAAACCCTTGCCAAGGGCATGGAGCTTACCAACCAACCGTACGAAGCCTACGGCGGTAACAGGCTAGCGGGCTTTAGCGACTTGCAGAACCAGTCTTTTACTGGCGCACAGAACTTGGGTGTTTCGCCTCAGATTGGTCAGGCTACGGGGTATGCCAACCAAGCTGGCAACTATCAGAATGTAGGTCAAGACTACACGGGCTCGAATGTTAACCAGTACATGAACCCGTTTCTTCAGGGTGCGCTGGCTCCTCAGATACGTGAAGCCCAAACCGCTGGGGCGATGGCTCAGCAGCAAAATGCGGCTAAAGCTGTAGGTATGGGTGCGTTCGGTAGCTCTCGCGGGGCTCTCCAGAAGTCCCTGACAGAGAAGAACACGATGCAGAACATGGCGGACATTAACGCCAAGGGGTATTTTGACGCCTTCAACAACGCGCAGAATCAATTTAATACCCAGCAGAATCGGAACATCCAAGAAGCGCAGTTTGGTAATCAAGCCAAGTTGAGCGCAGCGCAACAGCTAGGCCAACTTGGGCAGCAGCAGTTCAATCAGGGGTTGAGCGCAGCCGAGCTACAAAACAAATTCGGTGCGCAGCAGCAAGGGCAAACCCAAAGGGGCCTTGATATTGCCTATGATGACTTTAATAGAGAGAAAAACTTCGACTACGAACAGATCATGCGTAAGTCTGACCTCTTACGCTCAGTTCCATCGGGTTCTTCGAGCACTACTTCTATGTATGGGTCAAGACCGAGCAACGCGCAGAACCTTGCTGCTACTGTTGGTACTGCATATGGAGCGAGTCAACTGTTTGCGCGTGGTGGTCTGGCCTATGCTGACGGTGGGGTTACTAGCGACGAAAACGTAGCCGCTATTGTTCCTAAGCTTAGCAAACCACAACTTGAGGAAGCCCTACGCATCGCCCAACAAACAGGCGACCCCGAACGAGTCAGAGTTATCCTAGAGGAGCTTCAAAGGCTGGAGGCAATGGAGCCCCAAGTCGCTCCTAATAGCATTTCTGCTATGGCTACTCCTGACATGGTTGACAACATCATGCCTACTCAAGAGAGTATGGCTAACGGTGGCATCGTTGCTTTCGAGGATGGGGGGCAAGTAAGTGGTTCCTATTCCCCCGGCAATGCAGAGATATACAACAAAGCAGGGCAGATGGGGCTTGCTGCTATGAAGCGGAAGTTAGAGCTTCAAGCCCCCAAGGGCATGACGCCAGAGGAGTATCGTGCTGCTGTTATGGCCGAGTACAACGAGTTTAGGGATTTGGCTGGACCTGATCCGTACGAAGCTGTGGGTAAAAACATTGAGAGTAGAAAAGCCGACTTAGAAACTCAAAAGAAAAGGGGTTTAGGTCTATCGCTTATTGACGCTTCAGGAAAAGTTTTAACTGGAAGTAGTCTTGGAGAGGGCCTAAGTGCGGCGTTACCGGCCTTTGCTCAGTCTTACGGCCAATCGACTAGAGATATTGCCGAACAGCAAGACGCTCTTCAGAAGTACCAATTCCTTATGGAAGATGCCAAGCGCAAAGAGCGCATGGGTGACCTTAAAGGCGCTCGGGAGGCTGTCAAGGCAGCGGAAGCAGCTAGGATGGCAGCGTTTAGTGCAGAACGTACTATGCTGCAAGGGGATATTACTGGTGCTGCGCAGTTGGCGGCTCCGTTCAAACCAATGCGTCCTACGGGCGGCGGTGGTGGCGGTGGCGCTGGCAAGGAAAAACTTCCTGAACTGTTGCAACGGGTTAAGTATGAAGACTTGAAGCGCATAAATGATGCACTGCCAAAAGCCCAACAAAGGTCAGATCAGGAACTCCAAAGAGAAGCCGCTGAAGAAGCAACGAAAGAAACTAAGACCTCTGATTACGGCGAGAATAGACTGTCTGCTACTGCGCTTGCCGACGCTAAGAAACGGGTAGCTGCGAAGGAGATGCTCATAGGTCCAAAGGGTATGAAAAAATTTGCAGAAGATAACAACATGACGGTAGATCAAGTCAGACAAGAATTCGTGAGACTTGATATGTCAGATGATCTAATGCAAAAACTTTTGGGTCGGTATGCGGATAAAGGTACAGACGGCGCTAAACCCGTTCGCGGTGGTCCTATGCCAAAACCACCAGCAGGATTCACCCCAGACCCCCAAAAGTAAACGACTATGGCAATTCAAACCGCGACCAATCAAGAAACTGGAGAGCGAGTTGCCTTAGTTAATGGGGAATGGCAACCAATCCTTCAATCCGCAACGAACGCAGCAGGGGCGAAAGCTTTTCTAGTCGGTAATGAGTGGTTGACTGAGGATACCGCTCCAGCACCCGAACAAAAAACTACAGCGAACCCATTTATGGGGGCGATTAGCCGCGCTGCGTCTTTAGCTGGGGCTGGGGTAGGGGCTGTAGCGGAATCTGCCGAACGCCTTGGCGATAAGCTGGAATTGGCTATGCCATTGTCAGGCATAAGCCCAGAAGATATTAAGAACAAGAAACAACTACAACCTCTATTTGACTTGTCTAAGTTTTTACAAAATGCTAGCGATAGCATTGGGTATCA
>Ga0181351_1000243_pt1 | contig 15088 bp, 17 predicted proteins | sample Su13VDMM15SD_FD_170485 | JGI IMG/M metagenome (GOLD analysis project Ga0181351, IMG submission 170485) | Freshwater viral communities from Lake Michigan, USA - Su13.VD.MM15.S.D | ecosystem: Environmental > Aquatic > Freshwater > Lake | place: USA: Michigan | collected 2013-07-16 | reverse complement strand
TTTGACGGCTTGCGGGAAAGGCTCACTTGGTAGCCACGTCCGCACGTCTTCGTCATCAAATGCGTATGACATACACAGCACGTCGGTGCTGGCGTCCTGCGCGTAGTTGTATACGCCGCGGCTGCGTAAGTCGCAACGGCTGCGCGTCTCAAAGTCAATCCATAATTTAGACATGAAGTTCTCACTCTTCTGCTACTTATCAAGGCGCAGGCGGTAGCGGCATCCAATGGGTTGGTGGGTATTTCGCTGCTTTGTCTCTGCTACCGTCAACCGTCCATACAAAATCCATATCGCCCAAATATGGATAAAAGGATTGACTTCCGAACGCTACTTTCCCGCGGTAAGGCCCCATAGGGCACCATACCAACACCTTTTCCTTTTTTGGCGCAGTTTCTATTGGTTGCCAATTAGTCATATTAAATCTCCTCACTCTTCCGTTACTCGCCGGAGCGCCCAACACGCCCCGGCTTTCACGCCCCTTAAGCTACGCGACGACGACGACGCGCACCCTCAGCGGCTACAGGTTCCGCGGCGACTTCCAACTCCGCTTCCTCTGTCTCTTCAACCGTATTTGCATCCATAGACACCCAATCGGCAATATCAAAAATAGGCGTAAGCACCTTGCCATACTTCTTGTGCATATAATGCTCGACCTTCAGTTCGATCAGCGGCACAGGCTTGGTCTGGTCTTTCTCGACCTGATCCGCAACGGCAACTGCCAAGGCTTGCACTGCACGCTTGCCACCAACTGATGTAGCGGTAAAGCGTGCCTGCATACCCTTGTCTTCGCCGTTGGTGCAAACCAGCATCATGCCAACTTGCATTTCCCAGCCACGCTCTGCGCCTGATGGCGCTGGCTCCAACTCTGGCAGCGGCTCAGACACCGGAACCAGCTTCTCAGCCAACACTTCGCCAGTGCCCCAAGCAATGTAGCCGTGGACGAACGAGAACGGGTTAGCGGCCCAGAGGCTGCCGTCTTCAATTTCGGTCTGGTCTGCACCGAAAACCCAATGGCCTGTCTTGTCCATCTTCAGGATGACTGTGCCTGTTGGCCCAGCTTCTGTCTGGATGGAACGCAAAGCGCCAGAGAGTGATTGAACGGACGGCAAGTTAGCGCCGCCAAAAGTAGTGATATTCGACATTAGATTGTACCTTTTCTGTTACTGGATTTTAGCCATAGCTTTGGTAAGCATCTGACCGATTTGTAAAACCGCTGGCCGAGAATCCTTTTCCGGCGCAAGGGTTGAACCACTGGAGACAGCGACGATTAAGTCCGCTGGCAATTCTATTTTGGCTTTCTTCAAAACCTTTTCCGCTTGGGCAGGCGACAGCGGCTTGGGATCAGCCCATGCCTCTACGCCCGCGGCAGTCATGAACGCTACAGCTTTATCTTCATTTGTCCACTGCCTTGTTGCACGTTTGTTGACCAGCTTCCAGCCGGGGACTTTCTGCCCGTTTTCCAGAAGCCCATGCGCCAACTGTTGCAAGTCCCGGATGAACGCTTCGACAAGCGGCGCCTGTTCCAGATAGTGCGCTATTTGGTCAACAGGCAGCGCGTCCATCTTAACCTTCAGCGCGCGGTCTACAGCCCCCGTCATGACAGGGCAGACAGGCTTGGCGGCGCACCACTTGCAATGGTCGCCCGATGCCAACGGCGCGTCTGGCCGCGCAGCAATCTTGACGGCAGCGGCAAGTTCTTTTTCAAACGCGTCAACACGCGCAAGGTCTGTCAGCCAACGCTTGACATACGGTGGTTGGATAATGATCAATTCTACTTCTTCGGCGCCTTCAAAAGCCCATGCCGTTTCCGCCGTGCGTTTAGCTGCCGCAGCGTAGAAGAGCAACTGCGCGTTTTCGGCGGCTTCAACAGCCACGCCATCGCCAAACTTCCAATCCAAAACAATCGCTCGATTACCAATGCGGCCAAGAAGATCGGTAGAACCAAAAACGTCAGGCAAAAAATCACCAAAACCAACCCTGCTTTCAACAGCATATTCCATCTCCCCTGTAGGGTCTATCTCGTCCAGCGCGCGCAGCGCCGGTATCAGCTTGTCATCGACCAGTGCTTCAGTCAGCACGGTCTTCTCATAAGTCGTGCCGACCATGCTGTACGGATCAAGGTCACGCTCTAATATGGTGGCTATAGTGTCATGCAGGAGCGTGCCTTCGTCGGCGTAACTGCTACTGGGCTGGGGTGGCATCTTGTCCACCAGCGCCACGCTGCCGGGGCAGTTGATGACGCGCTTGGCGGTAGAACCGCCGACTATCTTACTATGTTGCATACTGTACCTCACTTTACTGTTTGAACCATCATCATACAGACAACAAAATTTGATGCAACCCTTGAAATGCAAAAAATTTTGTAGTAGCCTTTTGGCATGACAGAGAAAGAAATAGAGCGATACTTCTGCAAACGCGTGCGCGCACTTGGCGGCTTTGCATATAAATTCCGCAGCGTAACACAGGTCGGCGTTGCCGACCGCATAGCTTGTATGCCCAACGGCGAGGCTTGGTTTGTAGAAATTAAGCAGCCTAACGGGCGGCTGTCTGCATTGCAGCGCATCTTTTCTGATGAGATGGCGCACACGAAACAGCACTACGCGTGCCTGTGGTCGATAGAGGAGATTGACGAATGGCTCAAACGCTTCAGCTAAGACCGTATCAGCAGCAGGCGGCGACGTTCCTGTACGAACGTGACCGCGCCATGATCCTTGCACCTGTCGGCGCTGGCAAGACCGCCATCACCTTGACGGCCATGAACGAGATGCTGCGCGATGGCCATGTCAAACGCTGGCTGGTGGTGGCGCCGAAGCGTGTCTGCACTGACGTGTGGCCGGTGGAAGCGCCGAAGTGGTCTAGCATTGTCCCCGCGCTGGCTGTCGGGCCACCCGCGCAGCGCGCAGCGGCGATAGCAAGCGGCGCCAGTGTAGTTGTCATCAACTACGACAATCTGGACAAGCTAAAGGATTTATCAAGTTTTGATGGTGTGGTGTTTGACGAACTGACGCGGCTGAAGAACCCGTCTGGCAAACGCTATAAGGCTTTGGAGAAAATTATGTCTACGATGAGGGTAAGATGGGGACTGACAGGATCGTTCACATCAAACGGGCTTGAGGATGTCTTCGGCCAGTGCAAGATAATTAGTCAGGACTTGCTGGGCCGTGCCAAGGGTGCGTTCCTGCAACAGTATTTCATCTGCACCAACCGCGAGTTCGGGCAATGGATTCCGGCAGCCGGTGCGCTGGAGCAAGTGATGAAGCGCATACGTCCTGCGACGTTCGTGCTGGAACCGGGCGAGTACAAGGACAAGCTGCCGCCATGTCATGTTAACGAAGTGCGTGTTTCGTTAACAGATCGCAAACCATATGATGAAATGAAGCGTGAATATGTAACACGTTTCGGCAGCGACCAGATCGTAGCGCAGAACGCAGCGTCGGTGACGACCAAGCTGCAACAGATGGCGTCTGGATTTGTCTACAACCGTGGTGGTGATACAGGGTCGATATGGTTCAGCAGCCACAAGTTTGACCGGCTGGAAGAACTGCTGGCGGAGAACCAGCGGGCCAACACCATCATCGCCTACACCTATCAGGAAGAGTTGGCGGAACTGAAGCGCCGCTTCCCGCACGCCAAGACGATGGACGACGCCAACATCATCGAACATTGGAACGCAGGGCAAGTCGAGTTGCTGTTGGCCCATCCTAAATCAGCAGGCCACGGGCTGAACCTACAGCATGGCGGATGCCACATGGTGTTCCTGTCGCTGCCGTGGTCGCTGGAACTGTACGAGCAGACTGTCGGTCGCCTGCACCGCAGCGGTCAGACAAAGGATGTCTGGGTCTATGTAATGCTGACTGAGAAAAGTATTGACGAACGCATATGGGCAGCGTTGCACGACAAACGTGCGGTGTCCGACATAGCATTGGAAGAACTAAAAAATGAGTAAATTAAACTGGCGGTCGATGATTGCCGTGCTGTCTGACCTTACGGAAGAGCAGCTAAAGGCGGCGCTGGACGCTGAACTGAGGACGCACAAGCGCCCAGCCATCGCTCGGCGGCTGCACCAACGCTACTCCGCCATGCGGACAGCGCGGGAGCGCGTCGAACTTTTGAAAGGTTTGAAGAAATGACAGACCATTCGGCTGCCGCCGTAGAGGCGCTGGAAAAGATAATCGCCATGCTGCGGGCGGGTCATTCCCCAGAGGACTTAGGCGAGGCAGTAATACTACTGGGCCGCCTGATGGCCCGACGCACCTAACATTTCAGTTGTTACCATGACGCGGCCAACTGCGCCGTACTCTTTATGGTACGTGATGGCCCATGCTGCCCGGTCTGCAATCCAGCCGCCGCGCGCAGCGTAGGCATCCCTAGCGGCAAGCGTCGGGTGTTGCACAACTGTCACACCATTATATTCTTTCTCGTCGCGGTGATGGCGGTGACCGCAGTGTATCTCACGGCGGGTAGTGCGGCCCCACTCTTGCGGGAACTGCGCGGCGAACAGCAGCGGAAGGTTTTCGTTCTTGACTTTGTGGCCGTGGTGGACGCCCAGCATAGTGCTGCCCCACTCGAACACATAGAACGGCAGGACGCTGTCGTTGACAGTGACGCGGGGTTCTTCTTCGTAATGCACCGCGAACAGGTCGGCCAGCCAGCCGGCGCTCTCTTCATCGTGATTACCTTCGGCTATAATCAGATAGACTTCCTGATGGCGCTGCAAACAGATTGCCATTAGTGATCGGATAATCCGTATCGCTGCCCGGCGTATCTTGGGAAAGCGGCTGTCCGCGTCCAGAACGTGCTTGGACGCAGGCGTCACAGGCATCTTGCCGTCTGTGTGCAAGAAGTCACCTTGGATATTGAGTACTGCTGTGTGTGCGCTAGGGCTTTGGTTGACCATCTGTGTCAGCGCAGCAATAATAGTTTTTTCCGCGGTGGTAATATCCCAATCACTGCCGCCTTCCTTGTGCCATGCCAGCATCCCAAGGTGGTAGTCGGTAAAAGTGTATAGGTTGCATAGCTGATCTTCAGTGTTTGTTGTAGCCACAACTGATACCGCGGGTGGTATCTCATCCTTAAACCCAGAGACTGTTTCGCGCACGGCATCCACAAGAGCCTGATGGCTGAGCGACGCCTTGACCCATTGTCCTGATGGCTTTCCTTCAGCGTTGTAGTAGGTGCTGACGCCCTTGGCTACATAGCCTTCAGGAACGGGCCGAGTAAAATCATTTTCAGGCGCATAACCAAACCTAGCCGCTTTCTTTTTGACGGCAACATAGGCATCGCTTGCGCCACCTATGTTAATACCCAACGCAACCGATGCAGCCTTAGCGCCGCCGTGTAATTCAATGGCTTCTAAAATTTCGCGTTGTCGTGGTGTGCAATATTTATATAAATTTTCATCGACAAATATATTCGCGGGCATGGCTATTAGCCTTTCGGGCAGTCATCCTCGCACAAACAAACAAAAACGCTGTTGTGCGCCGCTATCTCTGTGATAGTTTCTGATGTATCTTTTGTGACATCGTAACTAATTGGTTTTGCAATAGCGCAATAGCTATTTAGGGGTACGGCTTCTGTCGAAACGGTCGCGCAGCCGCTCATCGCGCTCAGGATCAGAAACAGCAATGGCAGCTTCGCCAAGTTCGATTTGTCTGTTAATCTCATCGTTTGCTTCCTTGATAGCTTCCTGACGTCCTTGCTGCCGCAGCTTGTTTTCGGACCACGCCGCCCAAAGGCGGTCAAGCAACGACAGCAAAGACGACAGTAGTTTTATCATGCGTCTGGCGCAGGAGTCTCAGACAAGAACACAGCGACAACGCCTGCCAAACCAGCCACCGCTGTGGAAACGGCGGCCCACTCAGCGTCAGACAGGCCAAACGCCAGCGCAAGACCGGCGAACCCTGCGTAAGTACTCGGCTCTTTCAAGCGGTTTACTAACCAAGATACAAATTTCATGTCATTTCTCCTTTGGATAAAACGCCCAAGGCAGTTCCCAATGCGGGCCGTCCTTAAACGCACGCCAATCACCACCCCATTGGATTGGTAATCTCTCAACCGCCGCAGCGGCCTTCACTATCTTAGCCAACCTATGATACAAAGGCCAGTCCCAAGACACTTTCCCGTCAATTATTGGTGCCAGATCGACAGCGTGTCCAGTAAGGTGACGTGAGTTCATCGTCTTCGACGCGCCCTCTGCGCGCAGCTTTCTTTGCCGCTCTAGAGTGCGTAAGCCCTCAAGAACAGTAAAGTCTAAATCAGATATGGCTGCCGCCCTCTTTACAATACGCACGAGATCGGGATGGACGCCTTCCAACCGTGACAAACTGCGTTCACCTAGTGTGATACTCATGCAACACCCTTTAATAAAATGCTTACCAAGATGCCAATTAACAGCATAATGATGGTCCCGCAAGCGCCGATGCCGATGCTTTCCAAACGCTTCATCCGCGCGCAGATACTCTCGTATCGAAACGCGCAGACCTGTTCGTGTGTATTTAATTGTGCTTGGGTCTGGTCAATAGTGTTCACGGCGTGGCCCTTTACTGGTTGAAGTATTGGTTTAGAATTTGGGCAATCGTGTTGCGCGACGTTGGGCTTAGTTGCCGCTGCACTTGTTCTGACATACGCACTGCTGTTGGAAACTGGTTCATGGCCGCACCCATGTTAGGCCCGCTTTCAAACGCTTTTGCCAACTCTTGCTGTACCTTCGGCGACATGATGGCGCGTTGGATTTGGTTTGCGCCCTGCGCGCCATACGCCGCTCTAGGTGACACTACGCCGGCCACGCCACGCACGCCGCGTGACAAATAGCTAGGCTGTTGCTTAGACAAAAGGTTTCCGCCAGCCGTAGTACCGCGCCCTTCTAATTCAGCCATACGGTTAAGATTTTGCAGTTCGTCCGCAGTCATCTTCATGGCGTTGTAACGACGCGGATCGGCAAGCGCCATGCCGGCGATGTCAAACTGACCCGTACCCATGATGTCTTCGACGATCTTCGGGCGTTCACCGCTCATAAGCGCAATAAACTCGTCAGGGTTTTCTTTAGCTAACTGCGCGCCTTTAGCCGTTAAATCTTGACGGTTGACCATTTCAAAACCTTGGCGGGTGCGGGTAAGATAATCTTTCCATCCTACACCTCCGGCGCCTTCAACGGCATCGTCGATCATTTCACGGGCGCTGGTCAACAGCGACGCGGTGCGTTCTTTAGTACCAGACCCCGGCTGCCGTCCACTAAGCAGCGTATCGACGATGTCGTTCAGGCCGGTCTTGCGGATTTGATATAGGTCGCGCGCGTCGATGACGCCACTAGGGCCACCCAAACTTTGCAGTTTGTCTGCTAATCCTGTAAGTGTGCCGCGCTGAAGGTCATCCGCGCGTGTGCCGGGCTGCCCCGCCATGCTGCGAAGCTGCTGCACAATAGGTCCAACGCGTAACGGCGTCATGCCTTCGGCGGCCAAGTCAGCTACGACATCTTCCATGTCGCGTGCGGTATCCCGCAGTCCAATCTGCGCTGCGATAGCATCGTCGGCGCGTTGTCCAGCACCTTCAGCTATTTCGCCAACGCGATTAACTGGTCCGCCCTGCGTAAAAAATTCTGGGTTCTGAAACGCTGCATCTATTTGTTCGCGCGAACGATCTTCCAACCCTCGCATGCGAGGAACAATACGCGACGCAGTAATCTCGTCTGCGCGCTGCCGAGCGGCAGTTGCTAATGCTTCAACAGTCGGCACTGCCTCCCCAGCGATGTTGGCGCGGGCAAGCGCAGCATCACGGGCTGGGCCTGTTGCTTCATTGACCGCGCGGCGTTCAACATTTGACGCCGCTCTTTGCGCGGTTGCTGTTTCACCGCCGGAAAGCGCAGCCATGCGTGCTTCACGTTCAGCAGCTTGTTGCGCCAATATACGGGCAGGCGTATCAGGATCAATTTGTTCTGCTACAATCTTGCCCACACCAAAGAACTTGCTGGGTTCTATGCCAGCGTCGATTAGAACTTGCTGCGCTAACCGCTGATCATCAGGTGACAGACTTGCAAACGCCGCTTTGGCAGCTTCCACGTCTTTACCTAATGCGTCACGAATAATCTGTCCCGCCTTAACCGCAGGCATACGCGTAAGGTCAATAACCCTACCGCCAAGCTGCTTTAGTACAGAACCCACAATAGGTAGCCCTGCGCCAAACATCGTGCCTTCGGTTACATCTTGGCCTGTCAACGCCGCGGTGGCTGCACCCGCCGTACCACCGCCGGTGGTTCGCAAAGCAACGCGGCCTAAACGTGTGGGTGCTTGCACGCCAATACCGCCGGACGAAGTGGCGCGCAAAACATTTGCGCCCACATTACCGACCACAGGTATTTTTTGCACTATAGGAACGGCCAATTTAGCTGTGCGCGAAACTGCTGCGCCCGGCCCTATTGATTGACCAAGGCTGCGCGCAAGCGGGCGTTCTTGAGTTACCAAAGCATTTGATAGCGCGTTAACCGCGCGTTGGCGTTGGCCCTGCGCTTGCGTTACTGCTTTTTCGCCAAAGATTAATTTTGATATAGGGTCGGTAACCATAGCGGCAGCGTTGTATGTGCCTTGAGGAATACCAATCAGGATTTCGTTAATGTTATCCAGCACAGTATCAACCGCGCTGATACCGCTGCCGCGTGTCCGCCCAGCCGGCTTGCCTGAGTCAGGGAACTGAGCCAGAATTTTAGCCTTGACCTGTGCGTTGGTCGCGCCCGCTGGCCCAACAATGCGGTAGGTGCGACCGTTAGGCGCTCTCATTTCATACGTTGGCATTAGTTACCTACCTGTTTAGCAGTGCCCCAACCGTCGCTAGATTTTGTCGGTGTGCTTCGTTTGGTCGCGCCGCCGCCGAAATCAATCTTGGCTACCGTGGCTTTAAGATTTTTTAGTTCGCGGTCTATCTCAGGCGTCCACATGACGCCAGCAGCAGCCTTGGAGTTTTCGATAAAGCGGATAGCGCGATCCAGTTTTGCCTTACGCGACTTTGGCGTGTCTTGGTATGTCGGGACATATGTGTTTTTATAGTTGGCTTCCTGCGTCTTCGACGTACCCGCACCCGTGTTGATGAACGTAACGCCATCTAGCAACGCCAAAAGCGCGCCTTCAAACCGTTGACGTGGGCCGCTCTGGGCAAACTTGCGGGCTTCGTCGCCGTAAAACGGAATTAGTGACGCTGCGTATTCGGTTCCGCTGGGAGCCGCAGCGGCGGATGACTCAAGCAGCGCAGCGGTCGCCTCTTTCATTGAGTCCGTCATGTTCTGGGAAACTGTCCCAAACCGGCGCTCACCTTCCGTCGATGGTTTAGCCTTTGCGCCCGAACCGGGGATAACAGCTACTGGGGCGCCAGCCGTCCCGCTACCGCCAACCTTTTTGTCTGTCTCAAACTCACGCATGGCCTTAGCAACCGCAGGGATTTGTGCCGCAGTTATAGGTGTGTTAATGTCAATGCCCGTTCTCCGCCGGATGTATTCCTTGTAACCACTAACAGACGCTGCACTATTTTCTGGCCCTTGCGGGGCGTATTTGTTAACAATCTTGTTGATTGTGTTGGCGCCCTTGTTAATATAACTGTTGAGCAATAATTTTTCCTGCGCGGCAATGCCCGCTTGCGGCGTATCAAAGGTAGCAAAGCCGCCGCTTTTGCCGGTGTAGCCGGGCTGCGATTGTGCAAACGGGCCATCTTTAAGCGCGCCGGGGTTGGTTTTTAATGCGTTAGCAACAGGGCTACCGCTGCCGGATGATCCAGCGGGCGGCGGGGGTGTAGCAAAGCCGCCCGTCGTAGTTTTTGGCATAGGGTATATGCTGCCATCGTCGCCTTTAACGTAAATGATGCCCTGCGGCGCTTTTTGGCGTGTGCCGGCGACTTCGGTAGCTCCCATACCGCCCGGCGCGCCTGCGTATTTAGGCGCCGAAACTTCATATGTTTCGTCGCCAGTAGTCATTTTTGCAATTCGCTGCTCAAGCTGCTTGTCGTTCTCCATAGATTGAAACAGCACTTGCTGCCGCGCGACTTCAAAATTAGCTGGATTCGCTGTAAGCTTTAAGACTGTTTGGTCAACTGAAGCCTGAAGCCCGGGGTCCGTAAATTTTGATTTAATATAGTCGCCTATCTTAACCGCATCTTCAGGGCTTTGCGCCTGCCTTAAACCTTCAATAGAAAGTTTGTTAAAATCGCTTAACATTTTTATTTGTGCTTCGTCGGCCTTAAAACCGGCTTCTCTGAGTTTAGGCGTTTGCAACTCTGCTTCGCGGCCTTCCCTAGCCGTCGCATAATCCATTTCCTGACGCGCGCGTTCGCCTTGAAGCTGTGCCGTGCGCTGTTGCGACGCCATGTTTATCATGTTTGCCATCTGCGTCGTAGCACGGGCAGGATCAGGAAGCTGCGGGTTGCGCGCCTGAAGTGCTATCATCTGGTTTGCCATGTTTTATCTTCCGAAATCGAGAATGTCAGTTAGAAAATGCTGGGGTTTTTTTTGAACATACTTGAAATAGAGCTGTCCATAGCGCCCGGCGTAGCCCTTTTGTAGTAACCCATCATGGCGTTCTGCATGGGTATTTGCCCTGCGATGCCAGCGACTTGGCCTAGCGCGGTGTTAAGCGCGTTGCCCTGACCGATGTAGCCAGACGCGCGGGCTTGGCCTGCGTTATAGATGTTCGACGCTTCGTTCTGGCCCATCTGTCCAGCCGCACCCGTCATGACGTTGGCTGCGGACTGACCGGAACCCATCAGCGATTGCAGCGGGTTCAGCTTGGCTGCGCGTTCTGTCTGATAGCGGTTAAATGCGTTCTGATATTCTTGGCTGGCTAAGTCCTGCCCGAAACGTTGCACGCCCTTCATGGTGGAGCCAGACAGCAGATTGCCGCGGGCTGCTGCCGACCGCTCTAGCGCCTTCATGCCTTCCGATTGACGGAACGCATAGCCGGGGTCTTGCTGGAACTGTTCAGTGCCAAATGCTTTACCAAGGCTGCCGTATCCAGCGGCGGTCTTGTCGCCGCCGATACCCAGCAACTGCATGATCTCTTGCTGTGCGGTTAGGCCACCTTGGCGAAACGGCTCTTGCAAAGCTTTCTGTTCTTCGAACATACGCTGCTGTGCAGCGGTAGCGTCGCGCGCAGCCTGTTCTTGCGTCTTAGCCGCTTTCTTAGCTGCGCTGCCAGCGATGGCGCCGCCGGCTAGTGAGGACGCGGCGGATATGCCTGCAGCGATTGCCATGCCCGTGGTAATTGCCATTAGTTTAATCCTTTTACAAACGCGCGTTCTGTGGGTGTATACCCTAAACGTCCGTACAGTTTTACCATAGTCTCAACGCGGTCGTTGTCTAGCGCAACCATAAACATAGCTTCTGCTTGTTTACTCATACCCCATTTTTCTATTTCTTGGAATAGCAATTTTGATGCTGATCCGCCCCGTGCGTCTGGTTTAATATACCACCACAACTCCTGCGCCACTAGCTTTGCAGGGTTGAAGTACATAGGGTATGCAATCGCAGCGGTGATACCAATCAGTTCGCCTGCATCTTCAGCCACCAAAACCATTATATTGTCATTGTCTAACGCGGCTTCGACAAACGCCGCAGTGCCTTCGCGGTCAAACGGAATTATATGACTTACAGGTGTTGTCGCAACAAACGCTTCCGCTAAGTCCATGTAGCTTGGTATGTCTTCTACGGTGGCAGTGCGGACTGTCACAGGCATTAGCTGACTAGCCGACCCGACGCGCGTATGTTGATGGCAGTCGCCGTACCGGCAATAGTGGAAATGAAGCCATTATTAGGCAGCACATGACCGACCAGTTCAGGAAAGGTATATGTCTCGCTGGCCTGAAGCGTTTTGGTCTTGACAATCAGGTTGCTGTCGCCTGTGCTGCCCGCAGGCGAGACAAGGTTAACGCTGATCGTTGCTGGCGACGCTGAATAGTTAGTCGCGGTAAACTTGTCGATGATCGTCTGTACGCCGCTCGACGTGTATTGCGTCACTTGAGTTGCTTCCGCTGTCTTAGCGGGGATAATATTACTGATGGATACGGCCATGATTATCCTCCTATCAATTCAACAGAGAACGAACTTTCGTTGTTTATTACGTTCAATGCGCCGCCGCTGCTTTGGAAGCCTTCTACACGGATACTGTCCCCAGATTCAGCATATTGAAGTATGTTTGAGACTACCACTGTACTAGCAGACGCGTTACCAAAGCCTACCGCCGTGCTACGATCAACCGTAACCCCATTACGGACAAACCGAATTTGACGCTGACCTGTAGCGTTTGCCGTGAAATGTACCAACGCTGTCAAACGATACCAGCCCGGCGCCTTTACGAAAATAGTGTTGGTTGTGGTTGTGGTGCTGTGAAGCCCTGATGTATCGTATGTATTTATGTTCCAGTTGAGTTCAGTATATGTGCTGTTTGCCAGCGATTGCGTGGTGTCGCTTGTGACTTGGCAAATGTTAGGCCCAATAGTTCCTGACGCAAAAGTTGCGATATTAGCTGTAGCTGTGCAACCAGACATAGAGTTGGAATTGTTTTGGTCATAGCCAGCGGTTGGATATACGACGTTAGTAACATCGCTGATATATCCGTTCAGTGTTGTGGCAACTGCCTGCGTATCCAGAACCGCGCAATCTTTCAGGCGAATACCGCGAGGATATGTAGGTGTGACCCCATTTTCTGCAATCCTAAAGCCCTGCGCCAAAGCACTAGACCAGCCAGTTCCAAGCACATTGACTACCTTACAGTTAACAACATCAATGTTTTGAGTGTTGTAACCTTCAAGGCCTACTGGAAGCGCGGAAGAACTACCTGAAAATATAAACCCAGCAGGCCCTGCAATATTATTAGCAATGCACCCAGTCACTAAACCTTCGCGGGTCACATTGGCAAACTTAAACCCGAACGAGCCGCCGCCGTTTGCCGTACACCCGCTAAGAGTCCACCTACGATTACCAATAAAGTTATCGGCGGCGACATACGCGCCAGAGAAATCATAGCATTGGTCAACATCTGTACTGTTGCAGCCGACAATCGTGCAGTCACGAATTTCAACAAACAAAAATCCGCGTGTCCATTTAAGCGTATTAACACTGGACAATCGCGTTTTTAAATTATAGCACTGGCTGTTGGACAGGGTAAAGTTTGCACAATTCCAAATTTGAATACCGTTTTGACTGTCATTTGTTGGGTCAGGAGATGATCCAGAAACGCGGTCATGCACAAGGCAACCATCGACAAAGAACCGCTTGGCGTGACGAATTTGTATTCCCGTGCCGCAGCCGTTGCCAGTTACAGTGACGTTATTTACGCGGAAGTTCTGTATGTATGTTAGATAGTCAGTACCCCCGATGTAAAGACCGCTGTTTCCGTCGTCACCAAACAGCGTTGTAATACCTGAACCCATGTTGATAACTAGATCATTTAGATAGAAGTCCGACAAGCCAACAAGGTTCAGTGTTTGGGCGTTGCTTGCTGAACGGTCGCCGGTCTGGACCAAATTAGCGTTCTGCAATCCAACGATGGATAGCGGGGTGCAAGACCCATTGATAGCGTAGGTATAGCCGCGGCCATCTACAGGATAGCCGCTTTCCAAAGCCGCTTTTAGCGCCGCGCGGTCATCTGTAACCCCGTTACCGACAGCGCCAAAATCAAACGGTGTGACAAACTGGCGTAGTTTATTCTGAACTGTGGTAGCCGTACCGCCACTGGGCATATAACCTATTAAGCTGGCTCCGCTGGACGCAGCTAAAGCAGCCAGTGAAGCAGGCGTTGATCCGTCAATATTGTCAATCGTCCAAATTTCTACGTCGGTGCTATCTGTCAGCTTAAACTTGTAGTTGGCATTGGCAAGCCATACCGACGCTTCGCCGCGCGAGTTTAGAATAACTGGGTTGGCGTTCGGTGTCGCGCCGCCTGCGTCTGTATAGGATGCTAAAGGCGTAGTTGTTCCGGCTGCATATGTGTACAGTTTTCCGCCTGAAAGCGGGTCGCCGTTGGCAGAAAAGAATTGCAGTTTAGGCTGCGGGGATATAGTTGCCATGTAATTCTAGCCTTTCTTCAAGCTGCGCTGGTGTATCATGGCGCTACGCTTTTCTCAAGTTCAATCACGCGGTTGCGTAAAGCCTTCAATTCTGCAAGCATAGGAATTACTAACTTGCTGTAACTTACGCTGCGTAACGCTGGTCCCTCTGGGGTTTCGTCGTAAAACACCATTTCAGGATTAACGATTTCCACTTCTTCTGCGATCAAACCATACTCTAACGGAGTTTCTGCTTCGTCGGTATACGCACCTTCTTCGTTGCGCTTACGGTAATGGAACGAAACTGGTCGCAGATTGTAAAGCCATGACGTATCAGTTAGGTCATTGACTTCAGTCTTAGACGCCAAAATTGAAACGACATAACCCAGCAATCCAGTGTTATCTACAAATACGGCACGGTTTGTTGCACCGACAGTGTTGTCGTAAACGCCCAAGGCTGTTATCGAGCCGCCAGCCGCAATAGTAAGTTTGGCAGTAGGTGCGCCAGCATTCGACGTCCAAAACTTCATTGTGGTCGCGCTGCCGCCTTCAGCAGTTATTTGCGCGTAGCGGTTATCGCTTAAATCCAAACCGCCTGTAACAAACTGCACTGCTGCTACTGGTGTGCCACTGCCGTTGCGGTTTTGGATTAGCAAGCCTATTGTGCCGTCTAAATCTTGGCGAATATGAAGACGCTGAGAAGGGCCTGTAGTGCCAAGGCCAAGGCGGGCGTTGGTGTTGTCCCAAAAAAAGTTGGCGTTGCTTTGAGAGTATACGCCAGACGCGCCTGCAAAAACAACAGAGCCTGTCGTAAATGCCGTAGCGGTTCCTGTGCCGCCGTTTGCTACGGGGAGTGTGCCTGTGACTTGTGAAGTTAAGCCGACGTTAGATAGCGTTCCGCCAAGCGTTAAGTTTCCGCTACTCGTCACTGTTCCCGTCAGCGTGATGCCGTTAACAGTGCCAGTTCCGCTGACGCTGGTGACAGTTCCAGATGTGCCTGTTAGAACGCCACCTGATAGCGTTAAGCCACCAGCTACGCTAATTTCTTCGGCTGCGCCTGTGCTGGCCGTTC
>Ga0181351_1000240_pt1 | contig 15188 bp, 11 predicted proteins | sample Su13VDMM15SD_FD_170485 | JGI IMG/M metagenome (GOLD analysis project Ga0181351, IMG submission 170485) | Freshwater viral communities from Lake Michigan, USA - Su13.VD.MM15.S.D | ecosystem: Environmental > Aquatic > Freshwater > Lake | place: USA: Michigan | collected 2013-07-16 | reverse complement strand
ACTTTTTTTATCTTGAAGAAACATAAGCACATCTTTTAAGATAAGAATATTTCTTGAGGTTTCCAAGCTCTGCATCATGTAGTTCATTAGCTTTTGTGGATGCATCTCTGGAAGTTCTTGTGTAAATCTTTTTCCTGATATTGGATCTTCTACGTATCCTTTTTCCTGGTAATGCTGCCAAAGTCTATTTATGTAGTTTTGTATTTTTTCAAATACATCTAGGAAAGCATACTCAGGTGGAATCTTTCCATAAATTGCATGGAAGTTAATTTGTTTTGCTTTTGCGTACTCGTCTTCAGCTATTTCATCTTTACCGAAGTAAAGTCTTGCCAATTGGATATGTGCAGATTCGTCTGTGAGTGGATACCCTATTTGTTCACATAATAAGCGTAAGTGATAACCATCAAAGTCCATTTCTACAAATACATCGTTCTGAGGTATAATTGTTTTTCTAAACTCAGGAGCTTTTGGTATTGCTGCAAAGTTTATAGAATTAAAAGCATTTGTCGGACGAGAGGTAGTGTTATACAGATTATACGATGTGTAAACAATATTATCCTCGATACTATAGGATTCATTATTAGGTTTAAAAAGTTGTAAAAATTGTTCGTGAATTATTCTTAAACCAGCTCTTTCTATCATAAAGAAAACCGAGGTTGCTGTTTTGTTGTAAAAGTCAAATCCATTTGGTATTGCATATTGCAATATACGATATACCGTATTATAATTATCCTCACATTTCTCAAACAACTTTGATATTGGAATAATAGCATTTATTTGTTTAAATTGATAGAAACGATTGTAGTACCAGTTGCAAGTTGAATTTGATCTTGCAAGTTCCAACCTATTGTAGTTGGTCATTGAATAGAGTAAAGAAAGATCTATTACAGAAGGTAGTACAAAGTGATACATCAACTGTTTCTTATCCAAAGTATAAAGTGTTGTGTATTCCCTTAGAATGTCATAGACACGATTTTTATCTAAATTTAATCCCTCATCATGATTTATTGGAATAATATATCCCTCATGGTGATCCAAAGGTCTTAAATAAACTGCTACTGTAGATGTAAGAAGTGGATGGTAATTGTCATTTGAAGAAATAACCTCTACATACCCCCCTTTCCTACCTAAATTTTTAAGCAATTGTATTTGCTCCTGTGTTTCTATAATATAGAACATATCTTATAACCTTTTTTTATAATATACAAAAAAAGGCCTGCGTGTGCAAGCCTTATTTCATTTTAAAACTCTTTATAGGAGCTAAATTTATTTTTAAAGAATTTTTTTAATTTAATAACTTGAAGGAGTACTGCTGTTATTACTAGTATTAGTATTAGTAGTGTTCATATTACTACTAGTATTAGTAATATTACTATTATTTGACATTTGGCTGTTTTTCATTGATGAATTATTTACCATTTCACTGTCTGACATTAATGTACCATCTGGCATGTAATGAAAACCAGGAGGTGCTGCTCTTCTGCTCTTTCTAGTATCAAAATTGGCCTTTCGAGAATTTTCTATCTGTATATCGAAATCTGTTTCTGTAAAGGTTTGTGATGTTTTTTCTTGCTGTTGTGCAACTACTGGCTCTTCTACTGAGTATGCATAGTCTGTTATAAAGGTTGAAATTCCTGGCATGGTTTTATTTAGTGCTTGTATTGTTTTTTTATTTTTAGATTCAGCTCCTTCAAATGGATAGTTACCAAACATTGCATCCTTAGCCGGACCTTTAATAATCCAATCTACTTCTGCAAAGTTTCTGTTAGGTACTTGCAACTTTGTTTGTGCATAAGTTGCTCTGTCTGTCTCAACAATTTTATTGTCGTTTAAGTCTTGAACAAAATACCTTTTTGCTACGCCTGTTTGTTTTTCAGAATTAGTTGGCTTTTTATTAAAAAACCCTGCTAAAGAATTTGCTAATATTCCAAATCCAAAAGGAATTCCTTCATCAAGTAATAGTTGATGATCTTTTACTTTTTCTAACTCTATACCTGTTGCCAATGGAGAGCTTCCAGCAAAGTACTTACCATTGAAAGTTTCTACATAAAGTCCTTCATAGTATTCCTGTGTTTCCCTTACAACAAATTCACCCTGTCCTGCTGACTTTGCTTTGGTGTATTTTGATTTTGGATAATAAGGCATGTTTCTATTTTTTAAATTTGATATTCCCAGTGCCATGCTTCCCAAGACTCTGGATGTTTTGGACTGTATGGTAATCTCTTAAATCCATACTTTGCAGCATTCACTACCAGCCATTTATACTCTTTTGTTGATGGTGTTAGTTTTAAACCACCTCCGTAACCAAAATCAACTGCTAGTCCAAAACCGTGATTTGATCTTCCTGGTGTAGCTGCTAGTGCTCCCATTTGCTTTTTTACTCTTACCTGGTCTTCATATGTTCTAAATGCTGAGTTTATTTTAAATTTAATTGGTGCTGGTTTTCCATTTTCTGTATTCGCTTCTGCTGCTAAAAGTAGTTTATCTAATGCAAATGATACTGTAGGGTATAAGCGTATCCAGCCATTATCACTATTGGCTGCCGCACTTTTGTAGTGTTTCCAGTTGTTAATATACCGTAGCTTTTCTTTTGGTAGTTCTCCATTTTTATACTCTACTCCTTCAATAATTCGAGTAGTACCTCCTTTTGGTGTACTGTACCCACCTGCTGGTGTTTTTAAACCAGCTTGTTGGTTAACAACAGCTCTCTTAGTTACTCCTGGTGGTTTGCCTGCTGCTTGTGCTTCTGCATCTGTTGGACCTTCTATTAAGTAGAATTGAGTTGTAACTGAGGTTTCCCATCTATTGGTCGTATCAATACTATGCTCAAGTCCTGTAATTAAGTATCCAAATTTATCTTGGTACTTGCTTGGAAGTATTCCTGCCGATATTTTAAATACCTGTCCTATAATAAATCCACCAATTCCGTCTGTTTTAAAAGAAAGTTCTACAGGTACGAGTCCTGGTATTGGTTGTTTGTTTTGAGTTCTAAATTTCTTTACTACGTTGGTCACTGTCCATTCAGCATGCATGGTTTTAATTGCTTCCATGTCCTCTTGCTTGTACCCATCGTTTGAATTAAACGCATTAAAAGTATCCACAACATTTTCAAGCCATGCTGCTACTCTTTCTGCTGTATCGGCTTCTATATCTGCTTTAGCTTGTTCCTCTTTAGGGGAAACATCTTTTGTCACTTTTAATCTATCTATAACTCTAGGATTCCACTTCAAAATGTTCTCTACATTTTCCTGAGTATTTTGAGCACTACCTTGTGCCGCAATTGATATTTGAGATCCAATTTCATTAGAAATCTTACTACTAATACCAACCTCTGTAAATACACTTCCTATTCCTGCTAGAGTAAATTCTGGTATTTCTGTTACATTTACTGGTGTGTTGTTTCTATCCACTATTACCCAGCTTCCTCCTTCTAATTCATCGTCAAAATCTAACCCTAAGTCGTTTATTCCTCCTAAAGCCGTATTGACACCTTCTAGTATGGTCTCTACTATATCGTACATACTTTTATCAAGCTTTCCGTCTTTATCCAAAGCTCCATCTAGAACGCTCTTAATGTATGGAACTGTAATGTAAATATTTAGTATATCATCTAAAGTACCTCCTGCAATTGCTGCTGAGTCTGCATCATGTATATGTTTTACTACTATTACTTCACCAGTTGCTATTATTGCTGGGAATGGTAGTGCACATACGGTTGGGTCTATTGAAAAATGCTCTGGACTGGTTAATAGAGGGTTTGAGTACGCATAGTCTATATTAAACCTAACAAGGGTTCTATCTGATGATCCTTTTGGTTTTGTTCTGTCTATTGGACTAACACAGGTATTAAATATATCAAGGAAGGTACGTAGAGGTATCCACTGCATTGGATTTTCCGCATCTATAAGGCCCAGAAAACCACCACCGTCTAACTGTACATCGTTATAGTATCCTGTAAAGTCCTGTAGGTCTTCCAAAAAAGATCCACAATCTGTTACTACTCTTGCTTTGTTAAAAGTATAGTCTGTTATCTTTCCTAATTTTTGGACAATATAATGGTATATACTTTTTATTTGCTCTTTTCCTTCTTCTGAATTTGGATCGTCGAATTTGCTAGAGTCCTGAACTTTCATACGTGGGTCAAAACGCATTTGCATTGATTCTAGTACCTCTCCTGTTGAAATGATACTTACACTACACTCGTATCCTCCGTTTGGATTGTAAGTCCAAGAAAAGTTTTGAACGTATCCAATCATTGCCTCATAATTGTTACTGGTACTTTCTCTAAGTGTTGCAATATCACCTAAGATTTGTTTCATTGTAACTCCCTGTCTGAAGTAGTGGTTTCCAATTGTTTCAATATCTTTATTAAGTGTCCCGTTATTATCAATATACATAGAATGCCCCCATTCCAATAAAATTGAAAAACCTGGTCTTAGATATATTTGTTCCATTATTTCAAAATCCTCTAAAGTCCAGACAGAGAATTTTACATCTGCTTCTCTTAAGGTTCCGTAAGTGTTTTTTGATTTAACAGTCATAGAGGTAATACCTGGCATCGGTCTTATCCCTGTAGTATCTTTTCTGTTATTATAAGCTGCGTTTTCGTTATAGTCTCCCGAAAGGTCTATTCCTGCTCTTAAACCTCTATCAGGTCTAAGTAATCCTCCTAACAGTATATTGTATCCTGCTAACTTGTTACTTCCTTGAATATTTTTAGGATCTCCTCCAGATAGCAGTGTAGCAACATCAGCATCTGATAATGTGTTAACTGAAGATGAAAGTTTTATCCAACCAGTTTTAGAATTCATATATAGTAAATCGTCAGGTGTTCTACCTGTGCGTTTTTCTATAATTGCTTTTCTTTTTGCTAGTTGAGTGGCAACCGACTTGTTAACTGGTGCTCCGTGATTACTCCCTGCCATTACCTTGATCTATTTGCATTCCTATACAGCTGCAGTATGTTTTCTTTATTTGCTGGTATTCTCAATTGAATACCTGGTTGAACAATTAGAGATGCTCTTTCGGAATTATTTGCCATTGCAATAATCCACCATAAAGAATAGTCACTGTAGAACTGTTGTGCTAAAGTGTCGTATCTATCACCTCCTGTAGAGATAACATAGTAGTCCTGATCAGATAAAGGGATATCCGGGTATATAGGGTTATTTATATACTCTGTTCCATCTGAGGTTGTTGAATGTTTTATGTCTCTATATCTGTTTGCCATTTCACCTGTTACTTATATATTACCAACTGCCAGCAGATCCTCCACCAGAGTATCCTCCACCACCAAAACCTCCACCAAAGCCACGAGATGGTTGGGTTGGACCAAAGACTGGTTTTGGTTTTGCAGCTTCTTGCTTTTTCTTTTCATTCTCCCGATCTATCACTATCAGCTCTTGTGCTTTTTGCTCCTCTTCTCGTTTCTTTTTAATATCTTCTTTAACTGGTGCTTTTTCTGTATCTACATCATCATCATCTACAAATTTTGGTCCACCATGGGAATTTGTAATATATGGATACAATCCCGTTTGTGGTGCAAAATCGTGAATTGGTTTAAAGGATACACTACAATCTATTACCATTGGTAATACTTGAACATCATTTTCAACTTGTTCTGGCTGTCCCATTGCTATCTCCCAAGGTACTTCTGTACTTATTGTGTACTTAACAGAAGTTATTACCCCTGGTATTTGATCAAGATACGAACCAATTGTTAATCTAGCAAGCGTACCTCTCATTAGTCCTGAGGTTCCGTATGTTGGTGCTGTTGATGAAGCTAGGTATATCATTTTTCTATATAGAGGTTTCATTTCACTTCTTGTACTTGCAGCAACTTTAAATGAAAAATCTATATCTCTACTAAATCCTCCATAAGTATAAAAGTCTTCCGCTCTACCTACATACTTATGACCTTGCCAATCTGCGTTAAAACTATCGTTTATATCATTTAGGTATGCTCTAAAGTATAAAAATTTAGATCCATTTGGTGTTATTATTTCAAAATAGAACTTTGCCAAGTCTCTTGCCCCCTGTGCTGTATTTTCCCTACCACTTACATCTAACATGTTTATTCCATCTCGTTCATCCACTGCTGCAGGTGTCCAGTAATTGACGTTGGCTTTTGTAGTTTTTCCTTGATCTCCTAGTAGTACTCTTGTTTCTTTCTGTGTACGTTTTGTAGTATCTCCTATTAACCTGCTTGCTTGTTCTTGTGAATAAGTAGAGTACTCTGTATACTCTGTTGCTAATTTCTTATTAGGTTGAGTTGTATTTGCTTTTTCTGCTGCAGCATTTGCTTCTTCAATTGAATTATATTCATGTACTATTTCGCTATCAGGTTTAGTACCTCCTGTTGGTATTCCAATACCTTGTATAGCATTCCCTATATTTTCTTCTGATGTGCTTTTTGTATAGCTTCCAGTTGCACTGTTTTGATAAACTTTACCCCTAGGCGAGGGATTTCCGTTATCTGTTAAATTGAAAGCAACTTTTTGATTTGAAATACCCTTTACTAGTGAAGTTACATCTCCAGAACTAATAGTTGTGTTATTTAAAGTACTTCCTGAAGGTGCTACTTTTATAGGTGCTCCTACTTGTGAGTTTCTGATCGTATCTTCGGTTGATGTTCCTGTTGACGTATTGTTGTAATCAAATACCGGCTTTCCTCCTAATGCTGCAGGTGCTCCTGCTTCTAAAATAGTTATTGTACCAATTTGCTTATCACCTGCTTTTGATTGCTGTAGCTTTGTTTTAGTAAGAGGATTTTTAGGTCCTATTGAACCTGAATCTATTGGGATTACGTTTCCTAGTTTAGAATAAGCTTTTGCAATATTATACTGATCTTTAGGAAGTGGCTTGTTTTTTGCTTCGTCGTAATCTTTTAACTCCTTACCATTGTACACGCTACTCTCGTAACCATATTGTGTAGAAATGTTCGGATCTATTTTAAAAACACCATCCTTTTCAGTTCCAAAATTTGTCTCTTTAGCAACTCCTGTAATAGGTTTTCCTTGCAAAGCTAGTGGTGCTCCCTCTACTCCTCCTGCTCCAAAAAATTGTGCAAAACCAGATCTGTTATTTCCTCCTGAGGGTTGTAGGTATGTGTCAGTTCTAAAAGCTTTTACAAAATGCGTACCTGTTCCGTTTACAGGAACTTGTGCTAAGGTTGATCCAATTATTTTAACCGTAGTAACTAGAGTGTTTCCTAACTGCCCTAAAACCGCTCCTGCTACAGATTTACCTCCTTTACGTGCTTTTTCAATTCTATTTCCTACTCCAATTTGCTGAAGTTTAGCTTCTGTTAGAAGGTACTTTATACCTGGTTTAGATATAAGCATTTGGGCAATACGCGAAGTATCATCAATACGATGTGAAATTTCTGCTCCTATCCGACTTCCTGGTGCTTGTCCAATATCTTTTGTGATAAGTGGTTTGTCGCTTCCAAGAGGCATAGAACCATACTTCAGACTTTTAAGGTCCGTGTTTTTTGTGATTAATCCGCTTGCCATTTAGTATGTTTTATTAACCTGGTAAATGATCTAAATAAGGAAGTTGTTGTCCTGAAGGAGATATAGTTGGTTTAACGCCATTTAAGTCTAATGCAGAAGGTGCTGGTTCAGGTTGATTCTGACCTGGTACTCCCGTAATCGAATAGATGTTATGTAGAGTTGATCCTGGTTGTGCACTTGGTACCAATGCTGGTGTTGCTCCGTCTAATCCTAAGTTAGATGTTGGTAATAAATCTAATAGTCCCATATTAATTGTGTTTTAATTTATTATAAATAGTTTGTTTATGCCGATTTGTAACTTCCCATTACTTGCGCTTTACCAACTTTGTTTGAATCCATGTAAACATTTCCTCCTGCTCTAACTGCTGAGATTAGATCGTCTAATTTTTTCTCTACTGCTGCAAGGGATCCTTCATCTGATTTTCCTTTAGCCTCTCCTGCTGATTTACTTTCTCCTGCTCCAAAAATTGTTGCAACTCCACCTGCTACTGCTGCTAGACCTGTTACTGCAAGTAGTGCTGGTATTGCCATTGGTCCTGCAATTGCAATTGCTGCAAGTCCTGCTGCTATTCCAAATAACGCTGGTCCTAGAAGTAACATTGGCCCTATAGTTTCCATTGAGACTGCTCCCATCATTGTTACAAACCCTTCTGCTACTGCTCCTACTAATGTTGCTAGTCCTGAAAAGACAGAAGTAATAACTGTTCCAAAAGCTTCTATTGCTGGTGCTGCTAATCCTAATGCATATCCAAAAGGTATCATTGCAACTCCCAAAGCTGCTATAAGCCCTACTCCAATAAACCCTTCTACTCCTGCTTTTCCTAATGCTTTTAAACCTGAAGCTAGTCCTCTTAATCCTACTCCTGCTGCTTTGCCTATTGCTGCTACTGTCAATAAGAACGGGATGGATGCTACTGCAAGTACTAAAGCAGGTCCTGCTAATGCTAGATTTATAATACCTTGGAATACTCCTTTTGCTCCCATGGCTTTTAATCCACCTGCAACATCTTTCATAGCCTCTTTAAAACCACCTTTACTTTTGCTTCCTACTTGTTCCTGAGCGTCAGTGGCTACATCTCCGGCTTTATCAGCTTTTCCTGAAAGGTTGCTGATCATTTTTCCTTGAGGGGAGTCTTTGCTGTACATCTTGCCTGACTTAGACTTAACCATGTCCCCTGCACCTTCTCCAAAAGCTCCTTTAAATTTTTCTATTGCAGATGTTAGTGCACCTTTTTTAAATAGCCCTGCTACTCCTGCCATAGCTTCTTTACCAGCTTTGTACATTCCTCCAAAAGCTTTTCCAACTCCTTGAATACTTCCTCCTAATTTTGCAACTGCTGCAAATCCCAGTAGTATATAAGGAGCTAAAGGCATACTTAGAATATCTCCTACTATATCTAAAATTGGTGCTAATGCTCCTGATATTTTCTCTAATGCTTTAGCAAAGTTTTCTTGTGCAGCTATTCTTTTCATTTCTGAAGCTTCTACCCCTGCTGCTGCTTCGGCTTGCTCTTCAGTCATCCCCAATTCAAGAGATTTATTATATGCTATTTTTGCTAATTGATCTTTAGTCATTCCTAAAGACTTAGCATATGCTTCCTGCTGTATCCTATTCAACTTACCAAACTCGTTAATGTCTGCTGAGTTTTTAAATAGTTCATCTGATAGTCCTGCTAAGTCATTGTTTAGCGCAAGCTCTCTAGCTTTTTCTAAGTTAAGATCTTTACCTATTAATAGCTCTGCTTCTAATTCATTTGATATAGATGTTTGGAAATCTGTTAAGGATGCTGCAATATTATCTACATCCTGTAAAGATAATCCAAGTCTTGTAGCTGCTGCTGCTGCTTTTGTTAGTGCTTCTGGGTTGTTAGCTAATGATAGTTTTATAGAATTAGATGCATTTGCTACTTCTCTTAATACCACTCCCTGACTTACTGCTGCTCTATTTGCTCCATTAAATGCAGATGTTGTAGCTACTACACTGTCTACTATATTGTTTACTTCTCTACCTGTAGTTTGAGCCATTACTGCTAGTCCTCCAGCTTCTTGTGCTGTAAGTCCCATTGTAGTCTTTAATGCTGCCGCTTGCCCTATTACCTTTTCTGAGAAAATATTTTGGGCATTCATACCAGTTTGCTTGGTAAGTTCGTTTATTGTCTCTAGGTAATCAACTGCTGAGGCGTAGTTTGCTCCCCATGAAGCAGCTGCAACTGCGTTTTGTCCGGTGAGGTGTATTGCATCTACTGATGCTTTGTTTATTTTGAGGTATGTATCGAAGATTTTACCTATGACAAATTCAGGTTCTGTTAATCCGTCTGCAAATATCTTTGCAGCACCAGCTGCAGCTTTACCCATGTACTTAAACTTGAGTGCTACAGTATTTACATCATCACCTGCTTTTTTAATCTCCTCTCTTAGTTCATCTTTAAGTTTTGTATTTAACTCATCTATCTCAGATGACATATGACCAAATCCTAAAGAGCTAAGTAATTTATTGGTACTTGTAAGTAGTGCACCTGTAGCTCCTACAGTTTTTTCTACCTTCTGTTCAAGTTCTAGACGTTTCTCAATTTCTTTTAAAGCCTCTTTTTCTATAGCATACCCAGCTCTCCTAGCTTTGAGCATTGCTTGTCCTGCTTCTGATCTTCTCTCTTCTGCAGTAAGTGCTTGTACATTTCTTCTTAAATCATCAAACCCTATCTTTGCTTTTTCTTGTAAAGCCTTTAATTGCTTGGTATTGAAACCATATACACCTGCTTCTTCGTTCTTAAGTTTTTCTACAACAGATGTTAATCCTTGGTATCCTTTCTTTGAAATACTCAATGCAGAGTTTTGCTTTGACATCTCTGCAAGATTGGCTCTTAGTATAGAGGTAAGATCTGAGAATGTAGTATTTACTTCAGCTTGCGTAGCTTGTAGTCCTTTTAATGCTTCTTGTGCTTTTTGTAGCTCGTCTGCTTTAAAAGGTGACTCGATCTTTTTGCCCAGCTCTGTCCTTAGTTTGTTAATCTCCGTATTGAGTTGGTCTATATTTTGTGCTTGATTTGGCATCTAATTCAGATATTTTATTATAAATAGCTAAAGCTTCTATTATCTAGAAGCTTTTGTACTATAATCAGGTGCTTTAATGTGTCCATTTTCCAAGACACTGCTCTGCCTTGATGCTTTCTGCTGTGCTTTATTTTCGTTTTCGTAATACTCAATCATACTCCTATGTACAAACTTTCTTAACCATATAGGAAATTCATATACTGTTTCAAAAGAGTATCCTCCTTTTCCGTGAAAAACTATATCGTGGAGTTGGTTAAAGAGTCCTGCTCTATAATCCGGCGTCAGGCCAAAGAAATGTAACCCCAATAGGAATATCAACCCCTCCGTCTGGTCCGTCTTCTGGGAAGAATCTTAAATCAACGTCCGGTTGGATTATATTAATATACTCTCTTAACGCTCTTGAATCTCTTGCAAGTAAGAAGTTATCAACAAAATCCCTAATCGTTTTAGGTTCTGGACTTCCTTCTACCGAAGTAATCATTCTTTTTAATCTTGTTGTAAGTTCTGCTGAAGAATCTTTGTAAATCTTTTTCAATCCTTTTATTTCTTGCTCTATTGCTTTTTCATCTCCGTGAGTTAAGATTTTAAAAGTGATATTTGTATTTGTAGAAGGAGTTGTAAATGTAAATTCATTTTTACCTTTTTCCAATAGCGAATAGTCAATATCTTTATTTTTTATTTCAGAAAGATCAACTATTTCTTTTTGTCCTTTATATTCAAATTCATAATCTTTTCCATATCCTAAAACACGAGAAGCAATTAAGATTGCATTCTTATCTCCTACTAAAAGATCTCCGTAATTAATTGGAGTTACAATAAGAGATTGTAATAGTTTATCAATAACTACTCCTTGTTGAATATAATTTTGATTAGTTAGGATATCCTCCTCACGAGCTGTCATGTATTTCATCTCGATTTTACCTTCTGCTAGTGCAGAGTCTTTGGGATAAAGTAATCCTTTTGATGGTAATTCTACCATTTCGGTAGGAAATTTTTGCTTTTGTTCCATAAATTTTATTTGTTAGTAACTTTTTCTATATATAAATATACAAATAAAACTTTTTTAAAACAACAAAGCCTGACGTTTGTCAGGCTTGTTAGTTGTTATTTAAATGTTATTAGTAGTTGAGGACACAATAATCCATTGCTACTGTAATTCCTATCTCTACAATTCCATCAGCAGAAGTCCAGTCATATTGTCCAAAATCTCCTTTTGTTAAGAATGCTCCTTTAATGATCCACTCTCCTACAATATCTCCTACAGGACCTAGAATGTTTAAAGTTAAATCTTTTTTATAGAAATCTGAGTAACCTGCTCTACCTGTTACTGATTCGTATCCTAAACGAGCCCATTCCATTACTGCTTGAGCCCCTGAAGGTGTTATTGGTGAGTATAGTGTCATATCCATATTCTCCCAGTTTCTTTTTCCTCTTAGTTTTCTATAAGAGTTAATGTGATCAAGTTTGATCTCTGAATCTGAGAAGTTAGGTGCTTTCACGTTTTTAATCATGAATGCTGGGATATTGTCTATATACATTACGAACCTGTGTTGAACCATTGGTTCGAAGGCTCTAAACATAATTTCATTTGGATCTAATACTGCCATTTTATTTTATTTATTTTATTATAAATATCTTTGTTTCTAAATTATCCAAAAGTTGCTCCAGTTGGTTCAATTGTAAAATCTAATACTACGAATTCAATTGTTTTAGCTGGTTGAATAAAGATCTGTCCTACTAATTGATTTCTATCAACTACGTCTGCTGTGTTGTTAGTATCGTCCATTACAACTCTGTAAGCAAAAAGCCCTTGACGTTGTACTACTGATTCTAAGTAAGGATTTACCGTTGCTAAGAACTTGTTTCTAGTTGAAATAGTATTCTGCTCAAATACCAAGTTTCTTGCTTGATCACCAATAAATTTCTTAAGTTCAATTAACAATCTTCTTACATTTACTCTGTCTAAAGCTGATGCTTTAGTTTGTAAAGTTTTTTGTCCAAATACTGCTATACCTGAACCTGGAAAAGAAGCAATTGGATTAACTTTTGCTGAGTAGAGAGTATCTCTATCACCTTTAGTTAATTTTCTTTCTGCTTGAATTACTCCACCAATTCCACCTCTTACAAGTCCTGCTGGTGCAAACCATGGTGCTGAAGCAGCATCTGTGAATGCATAAACTCCTGGTATAACTGTTCCTGCTGGAACGTATTCGTTTCTACCTGTAGCTGATTGAATTTGTAACCAAGGCCAGTATGTTGCTGCGTATGATGAGTTAATTGTTGCTGCTTGACTTGTTAAATCGCTTACAATAGATCCTGTTTTTACTAAATCTACTACTGCGATACAATCTCCTCTACTTTCTGCTAATGCAATGAAAGAGCTGATAGTAGAAGTAAATCCTGCATTATTAAGTAATCCTGGTGTAGATACTATGTTGAACTGGTAGTCATCTTTGTTTGACAATAATGATAATGCAGTTGTGTAGCTTGCAGGTACTAATCCTTGCGACTCTCCTGATGTATTTCCGATTCCTCCAAAATAGCTAGCTCCTGATTTAGGTGCTCCGGTTGCATCGTAAAATGCTCCTGATGCTATTCTTGGTAGGTATGTTGAGAATAGGTTACCAGCTGCATCTCTATTAACTGTTACTCCATCATTAGCTAAATAATTTGGAGTTGCTAATGTTACTGAAGATACTCTAACGTAGTTTGATCTGTTAGGGAATGTTCCGTTTAAGTAAGTGTATGATGTTCCTGTTGAAGAATCTGTACCTACTGTTACGTATTGGTTACCAATTACTTTTTCAACATAGTTGTCTGAGTTTGTATCAAGGTTTACATTAAATGTTTCAAGAATTGTTTTGTTATTTGTATTATCATCTCCTTGTCTTACAGTTACTGTAAATGTTCCTAATGCAGTATTAGTATTTGAAATTTCCCATCTTACGTTATCTGCTGAACCTGATACCAATGATCCGTCTGAGTTTTGTGCTCCTGCAGATGTTGCTGAAGTTGAGTTGTTATAAAGATTACCTTTTCCTAATGTTGTTAAGGTAAATGGTACTTGATCTGTACCACCTGCTAAAGTTGCTGCTGTTATGGTAAAGTTTGCTGTTCCACCTGTTAAAGATCCAGTTAAGAAAGTTATCCCATTATAAGGTGTTCCTCCTAATGATGCTGTTAATTGTAATGCTGTTGCAGTACCTGATGCTGAAACTGGTAAATAGGTTGGATATGCGTTTATTTCAGCAACTAAGCTAGTAATTGTTGTTGCTAAATTTGATCCAGATGTGAAGTAAAATAATCCACTTGCTGGTGAATCTGCAGGAGGTGTAGCTGAACCTGTAGCGATGAATGTAAAAGTACTTCCTGCGTACAATACTGCAAATTGTTGTTGGTCTCCACTATTTGCTACAATAGTTCCTGATCCGGTTGCTTTATTTAACCCTGTAAATAAGTTAGTTGAAACTGCTCCTGTATAAGATCCTGATACAACTTTTGTTACTAAAGCTGTTTGGCCACCGTTTTGGAAGTAGTTTTTAACTGCTATAGAAGTTAGAAATTCATAAGAAGTGGAACCTGATAAAAAGATTTCACCAAACTTTCTTACGTAGTCACTATATGATGTAACGATAAGAGGCTGGTTGTCCGGCCCTTTAACTGTTGGTCCAACAAATGCTGCTCCTGCCTGGATTGGTGCTGGTGTGATATAAGAGATGTCGTTTTCTCTTGTATATACTCCTGGAGAGATAATTGATTCTGCCATGTTTTGTAAATTTGTTTTTAATTTATTATAAATATCATGTGGTTTTGGTAAACCATCCTATAGTGCTAGGTTCTATATTCTATAATAAATAGGAAAGGAGAGTCGAAACCCTCCTTTTATCTTTTTTACTTTTACTACCAATTATTCTACTACTTCTGCCTCTTCTGTGAAAGGAATAAATTCTCCTTGTTCTAAATTGATAGATCCTTTTCCGTAAATACTTTCTAAATATTCTGCTAGTGTTTTTTCCTCTTGTTCTAACTCTTTTAGAAAGTCTTCTGCGTTTTGTCTTCTTTGTTTTATTTGAATTTTAAATAATTCAATTTGTCCTAATTCAGAAGTAACTGCTTGACTTTTTGCTTGAAGGTCTTTAATTTGTTGTAACTCTTCTTGTGATAACTTTTTGTTTTTCATTTGTAACGTTTTGTTTAATTTTTAATTATATGTCTGACGGGTCAGTTGTTTCTTGATTTTCTTCAACTACTTCCTCTACAACTGGTGCACTATAAAGTGGTCCTGTTATTGTTGTAGGTGTGATAAGTAAAGCAATTTGTGCTTGTAAATTTTCTTGCATAGAAGGTACGTCTAATAGCACTTCTAACCAACCTTCTACATCTGAGGCTGTTACTTCATCAAATGGTGTGAAGTCTTGAGGGTTTGGTTGTCCTACTGCTGTAGCTCCGTAAGTTTCAGCTGTTACACTATTTTCATCTGTACCTCTGTATCTCCAGTGTACTGTTTGGATTACGTCTTGTAATCCATCTAGGTTTATTGCTCTCTCTACTGCAGAGATTGTCCAATTAAATGTTGTCATTGTTTTTTATTTTATTTATAAATATTATAACATATTGGTTTCT
>Ga0181351_1000238_pt1 | contig 15208 bp, 12 predicted proteins | sample Su13VDMM15SD_FD_170485 | JGI IMG/M metagenome (GOLD analysis project Ga0181351, IMG submission 170485) | Freshwater viral communities from Lake Michigan, USA - Su13.VD.MM15.S.D | ecosystem: Environmental > Aquatic > Freshwater > Lake | place: USA: Michigan | collected 2013-07-16 | reverse complement strand
TGTAGGCATTGCAAGCACTACCTCGCGGTAGTTCTCCCCACCGGGGAGGACGTATTGGGCGAATTTGACTTCTCCTCGTCCGGCCAGATCGGGGTCGGTTGACAAGTATCCGCTATTGGGGTCATTCATCTCCGCCTCGGCTTGTTCTCGAGATTCAAATGGCCCTGCGTCTTCCGTGGGGGTGACGATAAACCATCCCTCGTCCGTTTGTTCAACTCGAACACCTGGATGAAACTTCTTGCTGCGAGGATCGCTCAGGGTCACCTCCTCAAACCTCACGTTACCCTCGTTACGAAGGTAGTTAAGCAGATCCTCCTTGGATACCTTGCCGTCCTTCTCAAGACTCGTCAGGGCTTGCTCAATACCGCTCCACTTGATCTCGTCCTCTTTCACCTTGCTGGGAGAACTCCAGTCCGATCTCCCATTCTCAACTGCCGCCGCTAGAGACTCGGCCTTGTCTCGCCCAGTGTATGGGAACTTGCCGACAACAGTGGTCTTGTTCTTGCCGTCAATCGTTTCAGTCTTGGTGACGATGTATTCTCCAAGAGAACCTACAATCTGAGCCACCGTAGCACGGGTCGGGATCTTCTCGGTGATAACCTTGTCGAGTTGCGAGTAGAAACCATCCTCGTCCACGCCCTCCGGCATGAACCTCGTCTGCGATGGAGCGGGGGCTTCACCCTCTGGCATCGATTGCTCAGGCGTTTTGACTTGGCTTGTGGCCTCGTAGCGAGGAGTGTTACGCAAATCTTTCGGCTCACCGTTAGCGTCCATGATCGGCTCTCCTTCTGGGAGGTAGTTGATCTTGATCATGTTGTTCTGGTAGGGCAACTGGGTTGAACCGACAAGCTGGGTTGCCTTATTCATGCGATCCAGACGGTATGACTTCACCACAGCGTCGACACGATCTGAAGCCACCAATGGATTGATGTCTTTGTGACCCTTCCCTACATTGCCGAAGACGGAGTTAATGAAACTCTTGTGGGTCTCCCACTTTCCTCCGTATTTTTCTTTGAAGTAAGCGTCAGTGGCTTGGTTTTTTCCATGAAGGTCAATGATGGCGTTTGCGTCCCGCAGGATCGTTTCCATGTTCCCATCATACAGCATCCTCCCGCGCTTGCTTGCCGCCTTCTCTGAGACGTTGGCGAACAGTTGGTTTGTGGACATGATGCGGATAAGGATGTTGCCGTCCTTGGAGATTTCCACCCCATACGGGACAATGTCTCGCAACTGAGGCTTGATCTGGTCATACTTCCACTGTCCCTTTCTGTTCTTCTTGAGGGCAGACTGGTAGATCACGGAGAATCTGTGTCCGCGAGTGGCTGGATCGGCATTCGTATCGGACGTTTGCCTAGCCCCCTCGTTAAGCAGCTTTAATTGCTTTATTTGCTTGCTGTTGAACCTGCCCGAAAGGCTCAGTAGTTCGATCTGGCGATCATTAAGATACTGCCCACTCCAAGTGTTGTTTTCTGGGTTGTAGGCAAGCTCACCGTCAGGGATCGTCTCTCCCCTATTCTGCCTCGCCTTGAGATCGTCAACCAGCAACAACCCGGCTTGGGAACGCAACTCGTCAGTCTCTTTCTTCAGTGGGATAAAATCTCCGTTGCCGTCAACCAGCGGACTGCCGTCAGAGTCGGATTCCCACAAGGAGCCTAGCTCGCCAAGGATCGGATCTGACTTACCTTGAATCGGTATCTCTACACCTTCTCTGGCTTTTCTTTTTGCAGCGTCAACTCCTCCACGGCGACCAACCGATTCGCTAACCATCTTTTGGAACATCCTCCTGACCTCTGGGCTTTGATACAGCTTGCCTCCCAAGAATCCATTGCCAGTCACCATCTTTCCGCTGTTGTCAATCACTCCACCAATGCGGAAGTGAAGGTCGCGCAGGATCGACGACTTGTTTAAGATTGAATCGCCAAGCGCACGGACCTTGTCGTTGATAATCATGCGTCCAGCCATCTTGCCCAGCTTTCCGCTCTCCACCAACCCAAGCATGTCATCAACATTGGTTTCGATGAAGTATTCTTCTGCTAGATACTTTTCGTCGGGAGTCTTGAAATCTCTTTCACTTTTCGTCATGGGGTCGCCAATAGCGTCCCGCAGCTTCACTTCCCGCTCATGTTGTTTCCGCAGCCTGCCGACATACTCTTCTTTGAAGTCAGAGTATTGAGCGTCGTAAGATCCATCCTTACCCCTTAGTAATCCGCCAGTCTGAAAGCCGTCCCCTACAAGCTGTGCGATAACCCCGTCTCCGATACCATTGTTGAGCATGTGGTGCATGAACTCATGCGTCAGCAGAGGCTTCAATGGATTAGGAGCGTTGGGATTGATCATCACCGTTTTCGTGTTGCGATCATAAGCTCCAAGTCCTTGGTCAACGAATTGAATCTTTGCCCCCGGATTGCTCGCTGAGAAAGTCCCCACAACCCTCTTGAGGTCTGAAGGCATCCCGTTATACATCAGTCGCTGGGCAGGGTCTGAGATCGAACTGTAGAAGTTAAGCGCGTCACCGTTCTGGAGTTGCTTGATGCGGTTTGCGCTACCCATCGTGATGCCGCCCAGTGCCGCTCCCGTCCCTCCAAAGAACAAGGTTTCCACAGCGGCTTGTTTGAAAACATTCGGGTTGAGATCGCCACCTTCCGAAACCCACTCGTAAGCGAGGTCCACTGGGTAGGATGCTAGTAAACCCTTGGTTACTCGACTGCCCATTCCTGTGACCAATCCTCCCGCTGTTGCCGTATCCATCAGGCCGGAAACCATGCGGTGCGCTGGCCCCTTGTTTGGCATCTCGTAGATACGCTTCCAGAATCCAATTTGACCTCTGGCCTTGGATGCCTCCTTGCCCACTAGACTGACATACTCGCCAGCGGCCTTGAGGTAAGGAGCCGTTGACCAAGCTAGCCTTGCTGCGGCAGGAATAAATGCAACGGGACCAAGCCCAAGAGCCGCGCCAGCACCACCAAGACCGGACAATGACGATATCCTATTCATCGCGTTGTATGCCTTGTCGGCTCCGACCTTCGCCGCAAAAGTGGAAAGACCTTTATCAATCCCGATCATGCCTCGGCCCGTAAGCTCCAGCGTCTTGCCTATAGCTACTACTGGCAGGTATGGGATCTGTTTTGCCACTTGGCCCATTTGCAGAACCTTGTCAGCGACACCTGCGCTTTGGGTCGCTTTCGCCAAATCATCAGATACTTTTGTTATTTCGTCAGTGAATCCACCAACTCGCGTCAATGCCTCTTGACCTTTCCCCCGCGATTGGTTGGCGAGCTTTAAGGCATTATTAGCCCTGTCTGTCAAACCCGCCTTGGAGAACTTTTCAGCCATGCTCTCCGCGATGACGGCTTGCCTCTCAGCGGCTTGCGCGGCGGCTTGGAACCCAGCGGTGCGCCTTTCTAGTGATGCTAGTTGCCTAGTGCGCTCAAGCACAAGCGCGGCTTTGGAATCTGCCTGCAAAAGGCTTCTTGATATCGGCCTAAACGCAACACCAAGACCCTTTCCTGCAACCCCAAAGGCCACTTTTCCAGTCATCGCGGCAGCACCATAAGGGTTTATCATTCCGGCAAACTGCCCCGCCGACTCGCCTCTTTTTTCTATTGCCGCCGCTTCTTCTTTACCGACTAGTTCAACATTTTTTTCGCGGGCCTCAGTCAACCCTAGCTCCGCTCCTGCCATTTGGCCCATTGCGTCAATAACTTCAGACGCTCTCGAGGCTTGTATGTCGCGGTCTATTTTTTCAAATTTCTGATCAAACGACGAGAGTGCTTCACGCTCCTCTTCCTCGCTATCAGCCAATGCCTTAATTAGTCCAGTCCCCGCGATTTTGGATACCCCTGTAGCCAATTGCGCCCCAGACTTAACCAAGCCGCCAAGAGCCCCTTCAGCCTCCAAGTTAAGTGCCGCTTGTTCCTTTGCAGTGCGAGCGACGGGTGCATATGGCGAACCGCCAGTAATAGAGGATGTAGGAGTCGCAGTTGCTAAAAGAAGAGCAAGATTCTTAGCTCCTTCCTTCACCTCTTTTCCAAATTGGCTAAACGTATCTCCCCAAGATAACTCTTTACCTGACCCGTCTAGATCCAGTTCTTTCGCCTTGTTATAGAGAGGTAGGTTCTCCTCTTCAAGTAAGTCTGCGGGATTGGCCATCATAGCCTTACCCGTATCGTTTAGAGTGTAGTCGTCGTTAAGCGCACCAGCCTTCTTTAACGAAATCGCCATCTCCCCATTCTCGGTCGCCACACCCTCTGGTGTTGCATACCCAAGTTTGATCAAATCATCGGCAGATGTGATCTTAGGGAATAGTTGGTTGTCATATATCGGGCTAGCATTAGCACTGTATGAGGGGACTTGAAAGTCCTCTGGAAGTTGTTTGATGTCCTCTGGAGCCGCATCCTTGATGGACATGCGGAATGAGTGTTGGTCGAGGGCTTGCTTTAATGCTGTTTTTTGATCAGGAGTCATTAATGAGACAGTTAAAGGCCGAATTGCTTATTCAGGTTGAAGCGAACATCTTCAGGACGACCACTAGTGGTTGGCGTTGCCACACCACTACCGCTGTTGCCTCCCTGTCTTGATTTCGCTCTCTCCAACTTTTCAAGGTATTCCATTTCGTCTCGGAACAATGGAGTGGATTCTGGATTATCCAAAATCTCAGCAGCCCTTGTCACTTGCCTTTTGGATGCTGACGTTGCTCCAGATGCTGGGGTCATTGGCATGACTTCAAAAATACTGTCGTCTAGTCCAAGTGCCTTACCAGCCCTCACAGATCCACTAGCAATTCGCATCAGGGTGCTTTGTGCCGACTTCCAGTCTTGCCCCAGATCGAGATCGTTAACTGCGCGTTGGAGTGCCATAGTTTCCTTTTCGGACATTCCGGCAGCGGTTCCACTTTGGGCCTTAATATCCCGCATCGCTTGCACCAAGTCTTGTCCTTTTAGGTTGTTAAATAGTGCATATACTCCACCTTGGCTTCTTGCCAGTTCGTCCAGCTTTTGTTGTGGTATTGACTGACCGAAAACCTTGTAACTCTCAGGGTGATTAGCTAGCTTTTGAGCGGTATCGAATCGGCTTAGTAAGGTGTATGCAGCAGATCTGTCACCAACTCGTTTCGCCGCCTTGTTGATGATGGCAGTATTGCGTTGACCGTATTCAGATTCAGACATGATCTGCGGACCCTTGGCTTCTGGCTGCATCAGTAGTTGTTGCTTCATCTCGTCCACAACGTCTTGTGACGGAGCCAGCTTTGGATCTTGATACGCTTGGTTCAACGCGGATTCATACAGCTTCGCCTTCCTTGGAGACAGTTGAGTCAGACTCTCATCACTGACTTTTTGCATTTTAGCGGAGTCAGCTAGTGATTGTTTTGCCATCAGTCCTTGACGCGCACTTTGCTGCGCTGGCGGTTGCTGTTGAGTCGCTTGTTCTCCAATCATTTGAACTCCACCTTCCGGGACTGGTGGTGGTTGCGTTAATTCTTGGAAGCTAGGTTGGCGAGTTGCAGACGCTTCTGGGGGGAGTTCAGGAAGCACATCGCCATTTCCATAGATAGCCCTGTCAATAGCCTCTTGATCAAATTGGTTGTATTTGGGCGACTTGATTGGACGACCTTGACTATCAAGCACCTCTCCACCTTCGCCTATCAAACGTCCACCCTTTGTCTTGGTGTATCTAGTAATGTTTCCTGCCTCGTCTTCAGAAATTTGGACCAATGCTTGGCCGCTTTTGTCTTTTACTGGTTCAAATCCTTCTTCTGCGTCAGCAATTGCCTCTGCCAACTGGCTGCTGTAACGCTTTACAGTTTCTCCCATTTCTGGGGAACCACTGATAATGGCGTTCTGGATTCCGCTGACGACTGGATTCACCTTATCTGCGGGAAGAGCAATTTTTTGCGCTCGCTCCATCAGGCTATTCAAGTTCATCAGGTCCGCGCCAGCAGGTCCGGGGACAGAAGCAGGAGGGTATTTGCCTGTTGGGAGAGGCACTGGTCGCTCTGAATATTGCGCGGTCCCTCTCGCCCCTTGACCTCCACCATAGCCCCCACCAAAGTAGCTTGGCATCCTTCCAAGTTGTCCTTCTTGAACCGCCACCGCCCGCATATTTGTATTTTGCTTGAGCAAGTCTTGAATGCTAGCTCCAAGCTGACCGCGAACATCAACAGGAGTATTCTCGTCCTTGAGGCTGGAAATCAAATTGTCATAGTAAGATACTTGAGAAGGGTCCATGATCTTTGCCGCTTCCGCGATCTTGATCCCCATCGTTGCCATGTTCTTACTTTCTTTTTGCTTCTTGAAGTAGTCAGCAGCTTGACCCACGGCTTGTCCAATAGCCTGCATCGGCAAACCAGCCGCTTCTACAGCACCAGCGTAATTTGGTTGCTGATACCCAGTAAATCCGATATTTCCGCCAGTAAGTGCCATAATTTTAATTATATGAAGTTAATAAACTGGAGTAGCCTTGGGGATTCCTCCAAACAGGCCGCTTAACCCCATGCCCGCTGAGAGACCCATTCCGCTGAGTCCCGTCGCGCCAGCCGCTCCTCCAGCAAGTCCAGAAAGCCCAAGTCCCGCCGATAATCCGCCAGTGAATGGGGCGGCAGCAAGACCAATCCCCTTGGTGATAAGCCCCATTGTTTGCGCTTTGCGTTGTTGGTCCGCTTGGAACTTGGCCATATTATAAGCATCCGTCGCGGAAGCCCGTTGTCCAGCAAACCCAAGTGGGGCGTTATAGTCGAATTCACCAGAAGACGCTGGGCCTCCCGTAAGTGCCATCCCAAGCGTTGATCGCCCTGCCTCATACGAAAGTGGGGATTGCCCCAACAACGCTAATCCGGGCGCAGTGTAAAATCGCTGTGCCGCATCGTATGATCGTCCACCTGCTTGAGCAGCTTCAGTGCGTTTACGAGCAAGGACGTCTTCACGACCCATTGCTTCGCTGACGATGCTCCGATTACCTCCAAGCCTACCAGCGGCTTGAAAGCCCTCTCGAGACTGTTGTTCGTATCCCCGACGCTCTTCTGGAGTTACGCCTTGTGCTGATGCCCTAGCTCGTTCTGCTTCAGACGCGAATCCTTGAACAACGGCAGCTTGCTCTGGAGACATCGCCTCCATCAATCCCCGCGCAAGACCAGTTTGTCCGGTCATTTGTCCAATCTCTCCCGCACGAAGCTGACCAAGTGTTTCGCCCGCCCGCTGACCAGTCGAAAGCTGTAACGCCTCTAGTCCGGGTTGCCCCCCAACACCACCAAGAAACTGTCCAGTCTGCCCAAACATTTGGGCCATGAACTGTGGACCGAGTTCCTCTTGGAGTTGCAGCCACTTCGGAACCTCAGCCCCATAATAACCAAGCATTTTGCCTGACTGCTGTCCAGCAATGTCCAGTGGGTCTACTGGCTCAGGCACTTTAGGTTTTGAAAATATTCCCATGTTTTTACTGTTTGGATTTTGCTTTTAATTGAATTTTAACAAACGACAACGCCAAAGCATAAGTGCTAATACAAAAGTTTGTAAAAGTCTTCGTCATATATTTGTATTTCGGTTGCTATGTGCTGGTTCACGGTGTAAGTTCCGTAATGGTCAATGTGCTAATTGTTCTTGTGAAAAGAACGGAATCAGTATCTGAAATCGTCCTGTTTACATAACCAATAGTTCCAGTGTTAGGTCGTCCTTGGACTTTGTATGTTACTGTTGCGTTTGAACCAGGGGCATCATCAATGAAATCAATCACAACAACAGAGTTGCCACGGTCATTATATGGGTAAGTTCCATTAGAAGATGCGCTCGTTCTGCTTCCTGCTGTGTCCCCAGCCCCAATAGCGGTTCCATCTCTTAAAATACGAAAAGGGAAGTTATTGGATGTGTTATCTACCGAAGAATTTATGACGACTTGCACCCTAACCTTGCCAGAAGCACTTGCAACAACCCTAGTCAACGTGGATGTAAGACTGGTGATGTCAGTCCATGCAGTCGAACTGCCCGTAACGGATTGAGTTGTTGTAAGTTTTGACTGGATTGTTTGAATTGGGAAATTAGATGGCAAGTTTGGAATAATAGCACCAAGTGCAATTTTATCACTGGTTACGGCATCATCCGCAATCTTTGCAGTAGTAACGTTCGCATCAAGAATCTTTGCAGTAGTAACGTTCGAATCAAGAATCGCAGTTGTCGTAACCGAGTTTGCAGCAAGTTCGTTTGATGTAACACCGCCAGTAGCAACAAGAAGTTTTCCACTAGCAATAGAAAGCGTCGAGTTAAAAACAGCAGTAGCCGTAATCGTGCTTTGATCGAGGATGTTGTTCATCTTCGTGCTAGTGATTACGTCGGTAGCCGTGAAAGTGTAATTAGTATCAATTGCGCCCATACTTTATCTCTGTGAAATGATTTGTCTGTTGGTGACTGAACCAGCTACCTTTACTGAGTTGACCTTGGGTGATCCGATAGTTCTTGTCAAGATCATTGTTCCGGTGAAGCCCCTGATGCCACCCAACCTACACCGGATGCTTGCTGTTTCAGCTTCAGTTGCCGTGCTAGGGGTAAGCAACCCACCAAGCAAAGTAGTAGTTGTGCCTATGGATTGAGCGTCGTCAGGGTCTTCCGCTGCAAACGCAATGTTGTATTCCGAGTTTTGGCCGGGAAGAGACTGGATGTTTACCTGTGCGTCGGTAAACCGCTTGCGTTCCATTGTCCCGAGGTCGTATCCCCTAGTTGTGAGAGACGCATTGATTGCAGGAGACACAACAGCAGCAGAGTTATCTATGTTCAGAGTGTCATTGGAGCTTTCGGATGCTTCGATTTGATGCAGCCCGCCATTGGATGTCACCGCATAGAGGTTGTTCCTCTCGCTAGCACTACCAATCACGAAGTCTTTAATCAAGAACCTAGAATCACCAAAGGTATCCAGTGATTCCCAACCTTTGTTTAGGAAGTTATATACCAAGATCGCGTTATTACCGTAGGAATCGCCCGCTCCCGGAACTGAATCTAGCGGGACAGCAAGGTAATACCTGTTTTCAAACAAGATTCCCACTGCTCTGTCAGAGTAGTCAGCGTTGATCCGGTCGATATACGGCTGAATGTTCTTGGAAAGCGGCTCTTCAGTGCCTCGCAGGTTGTAATCGTTAAGGAACTCAATCCCATAAACGCCATCGTCAGATAAGAACAGCATTGCATTGCCGCGCATGACAACAGACTTGCGAGCGAGGCATCCAATCTCAGATGTAAGCTCCTTAACGGTAACGTCTAGAAGGCTTCCCAGCGTCCCCTTAACAAGATGAAGGCTATTCCTGTTCAGGACAACCAACCCGTCGTCATAGAAGCCGTGCATTGCCACAACAAAGTCTGCTGTCCCACCGCTTACACGGAATTGGTTCTCGATCTGGTCAAATGTAGTAGTGTCTAGAATATCTGATACGGATATTTCATCGGTAATCTTGCGGCTAGTGTATACTGGCACATTGTAAGCCCCGGATTGGTCGTAATAGAACGGAACCCACAGCCTGCGTTGGAAATGGATACCCCACGGTGCGCCGGGCTGGTGCATAAAGCCACCGCCTACGCTAAATCTTCCACCGAACTCAAATGTATCAGCCGTAGTGTTTGTATTGTAATCTCCAACTGGCGCATACCACTTGATTGTGGTAGTTGTTGCCTCTACAACTTGATATTCTTTGCCAACCATTTCGGCAAAATCGGGAGTTGTTGCTTGACGGACAACAATAACATCTCCGGCCTTAACCGTAACATTGCCAGTTACTGTCGCAGTTACCAGTCCGCTGACCACGTCCACGTATCTTTCCGTAATGTTAAATGTCTGTGGCTGGGTGTAAGCTCCACCTGGAGACAAGGTAAATCCATCAGTAGCCGTAGCAACAGTAGCAACAAACGTCGTGCTAGTGGATATACCAGCCGCTAGAAACGTAAACGTGTCTTGGTCAGTTACCGTGGCAACCGCGTATGTCCCGTTGGGGGGCGTTCCGCTGGTAAGCCCCGAGACAGTAATCGAGGTTCCCACTACTAGCCCGTGTTCTCTTAGGTTTACCGTGACAACAGTATTTGGGCTAGCCGTTGCATTTGAACTCGCTGAAAGAATTGGCCTGCCATTTGGGAACCACTCTAAGGCTTGTTGTCCTTCACGGAAGAGCATTACCTTGTCGAACACCTGAATCATGTCAGTGTCAGCACCAAGGGCTTCTCCAGCAGGATACGGAATGTCCGTAATCGCATAACCATCCAAGTCGATTTTCTTAGCGATGGTATCAAGAACAATAATCACATACTCCTTGTTGCTATCGTTTGGATCGCTGAACAAGCAGGAAGCACGGACATTGGCCGCAGCATCGTCGTTGATCGGAGCTTGAGACAGCGTGCCAGCACCTGAAACAGCCGTAGTTGCGGCCGTAACAGGGAACGTCATGGTTGTTGCTGAAGCGTAAGTCAAAAGCCTAAGCCCATTTGGATCTGTCCCAGTAAAGGTCAATCCAGCAATTAGTCCATATCCAACAGTGTCGATGGCAAACCCATGCCCAGCAGTGATTGTGATTGTCACCACGTTGGTGGCGAGTGAGGACGAGGCGATTGTCTTTGAGGTGGACGTAATTACCTCAGAGATTGGCTCAACGGCAGAAACGGTGTATGTTCCAGATCCACTGGCAAGCGCATAGGTGATCGTAGACGCAGAAGCCGTCGCCGCAGTAAACACCCCATTTGGATCGCCTCCGGTCGTGTAGCCAATACCAGCAATGTTTAGCGTTGCGCCGGGAGCTAGTCCGTGAGCAGAGCCAGTTGTAAGCGTAACCACGCCAGCGGTAACTGACGCTGCCGTAATCAAGACGCTTGTTCCAGTCAACAGGAATGGCAACTGCAAAGGAGAACCTCCCGTAGTCAACGCACCTGTCCTACTCACCACGTTCTTCCGTGGCTTCCAATACCCCTCCATGCGCCCATTCAGAGACTCCCTTACCTCACCCTCTTGGAGTTGGTTAAGTTGTTCTCTCTGGTTAACGCGCTCAAAGAAACGATCAGCGGTCTCGCCAATCGCAGAATCCATCGCGCTACCACTCTGGGCAAACTGGGACATTACGCGTAGTAAACAATCACCACACCGGAGGTCAGAACCACGGAGCTAAAGTCACCACCAATGCCCAAGCCCGCAGGAAGGGTAATGGTCTGCAACCTCGATGCACCAGTGATGCTCCCAGACGCACTAGCCACAGTAGCCAACACAGCGTCATTCACAACCTGAATCCAGCGGATCTTGCCAGTGTAAGTAGTTGCCGCAGTGGAAAGCACAATGCCTCCGCCTTGGCCCTGTAAATCATATGCAACCGGACTAGCCATAATTATATTAAAGTATCACCAACGCAACACGCAATGGTTCACACGCAAAGTAACACATTACACATCCTTGTCAAGCACGTCGTAAAGTGTGATACCATACACAAAAATGGACGCTTAACGTCATATCCTGCACACCACAGCACATCGCAAGAACAACGCATAGAATCCGAACCACAGGTCAAGCCCTACTTGACATGCAACTCACATCCTAAACAATCCCCCTTTGGCCATTTTTTGTCTGGGTGGTTTATCGCTCCCGCTTTTCCCGCGCCTCCAAAATCCTAACCCCCTCCCCCCCTATTGCACACATCTTGCATTAGCACCTAGCTTGTGAATAAGGCACAACTTGTTACAATAACCGTAATGCTGAATCATGTTCCACAGGCTGCAGCCCATGTTCTAGGCTTGTTCCACGGGATTCGTTCCCTAGCAGAAGCTGTAATTAACTCGCCATTTCGTGAGTCGTGCGCTGGGACCACTACATGTGGTGGTGCTCATGTCGACAAACCGTGGAGAAACAGAAAGCTTGACACCTTTCTGAAATCCCTATTATAATTCCTCCGGAGGAAGGAGCGAGCTTAAGCCTGAGCTAAACCCTGCGAGCGATAAACTAGCTTCACGCGTTGGCTTTATTCTTTGGGATAACGAGAACGATTCTCCCGGGTAATTCAATGGTCCCTTCACTGCTTCACTTGCTTGCTCTTCCTAATACCCCTTGGATATTTGACAATAACCCATAAGATAGCCACTAGGTAACGTCGAGCTTGGATATCTTCCGGCATGCTGAGTTGCTGCCAGTGTAACCAGGGGCCGTTATTTGACCTGTGGGATGGCTCGTTTGCTTGTGGTCCAGCTTTCCCGTGGCTTGGCAATCCCTTATGTTTCCTACGTTTGCGGCATGTCTTGAAAGTATTTTCACTTTTTGTGAACTTTTTCTCGCCAATGGGGATTCGGTGGGATAGTGTCTTCTCAGTTGCACGACGCAACGCCACACCACACACACACACACTATGAATCCCTCAATCTTCATCATTCCTGCCGTTTTTCTTGTCGCGATGGTCGCGATATTCGGCTGGCGCAAAGCACCGGGAATTTTCCTTGGAATACTCGCCGCTTGTGCCGTCATTTACGTTGCTGCTGCAATCGTCCACGCTTAAACCTATGAACGACAAACCAATCAATACATGCCCATGTTGCGCCGAGATCAAGCCTCTGTGCCTCCTCAAGACCGCTGACGGGCGGGAGTGGTTTAATGCCGCTTGCAAGCCTTGCTCAATGGCAATGGATGAACAAGACCGCTGGACATTCTTCCCGTATCTCAAATGAATTAGAATTTTATTCTTGCTTGCTGGCATTTTGTCGGCATTCTCTTCACATCCAAGCGTGACCCGCGAAGCAGGGCGGCTCTTACAAATCAAATAATCAAACTATGAAAACACTGACGACCATTACCTACATCGCCGGAAATACCGAATGCAAAAAATCATTCATCCGCGCATACTCCGCCAAAAAGCCAACTTACTCAGGTGCGGCCCGCATGATTGCAGCAAAACTCAATGCAGACAATGATTCGTGCGGCGAGTATCCAATGCTCAAACCGTCCGATATCAGCGTCTCGCGCATCGAGTATTGCGATTACCAGACAAACTAATCAACAAACAAAACGAAAACATGACACACACACACACACCCGGCCCTTGGAGCCAATCGGGATGCGAGATTTACGCCGGAGAAATCCCTATTACTGGAATTATCGACTTTACATGGGACAGGATGGTGGAAAACCAAGCGAACCTTAACCTGATTTCCGCTGCCCCTGATATACTGGAAGCACTGCAAATGCTCTTACCACAGGAACCACGGGAAGCCGACAGCTACGACCGCGCAATGTGGGAGAACGCCCGCGCCGCAATCGCAAAAGCAACGGGAAAGGAGGAAGCATGAAACAAATTACAAGCAAACAGGCGGAAAAGCTCGCCTTGATGGACGACAATAAGCTCAAATATGAAATTCAATACTGCCAACAAGATTGGATCGTCAAAAATGCAAGATTCATTGCAGACATCGAAACCAAACGGTCTGACAAAACTTTATTCGGGGAATGGCCTAAAGGCTGGAAAGCCCAAATGGTTAAAGATTCCGCCGAAGCTGCGAAGGCGGATCTATTATCCAGATTCCTGCGTGATGAATGCAAGCAATTGGACGGCGCGATCTGGCTGGGAAACTGGCAAATGATTCAAGATCTTGAAAGGGGGGAAGCATGAAATTCGCTTGTTCACGATGCGGAAGCCGTCAATGGCCCGATCCTGACAGTTCTTGCCCTCTATGCAATGACGGGGGGGAGGAGCCATGCAAAGACCCTGAAGACCCCTTGTGGGCGCAAGAACAGGCCATTGAGCGATTTACCCGAGAGGGGTGCAAGGAATACTCAGCGTCTCATTGGTGGGCGCAGATTGACAAGCAGACTGACGAGCAGCAAACGCCGGAAACGATGGCGGAAAGGCTGGCTTGGTTGCACAGCGAGGCTTGCCGGGACGCATGGGAGGATATGGAACAGTCACCTTCGCATTTCGCATGGGCGGACGCTTGCGCCCTCGCAGGCTTTGACATGGCGAAACACTACAGAAAACCAAACCAATAGAAAACAAACAAAATGAGAACACATAAATCAGAGAGCGTTAACCAATACGGACAGGGAGACTCGACTATTTGCGTGACCCGTGCGGCATGGCGAAGGGAACACGGCGTTACGAAAAAATATGCCACGCTATTCATCGGCGGGGCATACGGTGAAGTTAGCCGGAAGTTTGCCGCTGGCATCCTGCGCCAGTTCCGCAAGGACAAGGCCGAGAGGAGGACGAAATGATCGTGGATTTTGATCTTCTGGTCAGAGAAACGGCGGATGTTTTCGGAGTCACGCCAGAGGACATCTTAGGGCCAAAGCGAACGAAGCACGTTTCAATGGCTCGGCACGTCGTCATGGCTTGTTGGGCGGATCACCACCCTTACCAAGACACGGCAAACCGCTGCAATAGGACGTGTCACAGCACCGTGATCTGGGCGCGGCAGAGGATCTTGAATGAGGCTGAAATGGATCTCTCATTCGCTAAGATGCTCGCCGCTATTTCCCGCCGCTGCCAATACGGGGCAGAACCCGAAAAAAAAGAGAAACAAATTGAAATTTGCGCTTGAAACCGGATCGAACCCGGCTAAAACGAACACGCATTCAGCACCAAACAAACCAAAAACATGAAAATTACCATCGAACCAACAGCAAATCACGGACGCAAAATAGAAATGCAAAACCCCAAAGTTGAAATCTGGATTCCGGGAGACGATCACACGCTGGAAGAAGCCCTTGAGTATCTCGTTGTCCCTGCCTTGCGGGCTTTTGGATACGGCGTTTCAGAAGGCCAAATCGTCGTGAACGAATACGAAGCGTAAACCATTAGCACAAACCAAACAAAAACATGACAGCAACACCAAAAACAAACGAGGCGATTGTGGCGCAAGAACCACAAAGCATGGCACTGGCGCAAGTGAGCGCAGAAACTCAAGCCTTTGAGCTTATCCAACGGCAAGCCATGATGCTTTCCAAATCCACGCTAGTCCCAAAAGACTTCGCCGGAAACGTCGCTAACTGCGCGATTGCGCTCAACGTAGCAAAACGAACCCGCCTTGACCCATTGATGGTCACGCAAAACCTCGCCATTATCCACGGACGGCCATCATGGAGCGCGACGGCACTGATCGGAATGATTAACGCATCCGGCAAGTTCTCACCGCTTCGCTTCGTCATGGATGACGATGATGCCCCTTCGTCCTGCTACGCCGTAGCCAAGGACAAGGACAGCGGCGAGGAACTCAAGGGGGAG
>Ga0181351_1000237_pt1 | contig 15230 bp, 23 predicted proteins | sample Su13VDMM15SD_FD_170485 | JGI IMG/M metagenome (GOLD analysis project Ga0181351, IMG submission 170485) | Freshwater viral communities from Lake Michigan, USA - Su13.VD.MM15.S.D | ecosystem: Environmental > Aquatic > Freshwater > Lake | place: USA: Michigan | collected 2013-07-16 | reverse complement strand
CCCTCATTAAAGCATCAATATACTTATACTCACACTTCACCAAATCTTTCTTCTTTGGTTGAGGGTAGGTATTCATAAGTTCAAACCAATTGTTTGGGACTTTAATTCCTTGAGCATCCAAATATCTTTTATAGATTCTTTGCTCAGGAAGTAAATCAGCGTATAGTTCAGTTCCGGGAATGGCGTTAACAAAGGTCGAGATAACCTGATTAACTATTGTTGGGATATCAACTTTATCTTTATCAACTATTGAGTTGAATGACTCCCTCAAATATCGTCTCATATTATTGATAGGGTCATTATTAAACAGGACTCTTCTAATTTTTTTACGACATTTTCTTTTCAAATGGTAGTTATCCAATGAACCGGTATATAACGCATTTGTTTTATAGTTGAATGTAATGAACTGACATTTAGTTCTTAATTTAAACCACTTACCCGCAACACGTCTTGTTTTACTATAATCAAATATCTTGAAAGAAACTTTATCATTCTCTTTAGTTACACAGATAATCGCCCTATTCAAATATAATGAAGCAAGTGGATTACCGTAATGTTCTACAAATTTTTCTTCTGTATCATAATCCGCTTTAAAGGTATAGTCACCCCAAGGCGTATAACTTGTATGTCTACCAGAACTTAAACTAGTTTCAACCGTCCCCCAAAAATCATCCTCAACTTCTTTTTTAAGAGGACGAATAGGATTGGTATCCAAGTATTCAGATACTTGATACTTCTTTACGGTATAGTTAAATAATTCTTCTTTCATCAGGTTTATTTTGAACCACAAAAGTAAGACATTAAATTTGAATATACAAATTAATTAAGGGAAAAGTGAGCAAATTGTGTGTGATAAATTATGGACTTAATCTTATCCATATCAACCTCATCGTTCTGAGATTGTTTAAGAGCCACAACGATAGATGTAATTTGTTTTTGGGTTAAGGAAACATCCTCTCCGTTCTCAATATTATCTAATGATTGTTGTTTTACTCTGTCGTAGAAGTCGTCCTTTAAAACATCCCCAATTAACTGAATTAAGTCGTTGGGGTTGTTGTTAAAGAAAGATATAAATTGATTAATGTAGATTTCAACGTCAACATTTTTCATAGTAGTTTTTTTTTAAGTTATTCTTCCATATGGTAGAAACCTTCACCCGTATTGTATTGTTCTAACGCTTTTGGCACTTGAACATTCGGACATCTACTTACATTTACAAATGTAAGGTTTGGTAAATTCATAATACATTCCGGAATTGTTTTCAATTCTTTGTTGTTAGGACAAGCCAAGAATACCAAGTTCTTTAAATCACAGATTGAGTTTGGAAGTTGACTAATCATATTCTCAAACAATATCGCTGTTAACGATTGGAATCTATTAATTGAATCCGGAACATCAATATTAACAGTTTCATTTGAAGTGTTAATAATGTTCAATCTTTTAATTGTTGCTGGTAATGATGTAAATAATTCCTCAAAACCATATAAAGCCACAAACTTACCTGTAGCAGAATCCGGATATTTAATTTCAACATTATCAGAATTTGGTTTAACAAATCCTGCCGCAAACTCAGGTTTAAAGATTTCTTTAAACTCAGACCATTTACCATTCAAATACTCAACAACCGGAATGTTACCCCCGTGTTGGTTAGCAAATTTAAATTGGTTAGATGGGAAGTGGAATTGATATCTTTCTGTTGGTAATCCTGTAACCTCACCTACTTTACCTTTATCATCATTAGCAATAAAGATATATAATGGACCTTGATTTCTATATGTTTGAGAATAACTTGAGTTTTCAGCCGCAGTACACCAGTTGGTTTCACCTCTATCAAGACCACCATTATAACCCCCAAAATAAGATGCCGCCTTAGAACCTAAAGCCCCTTTGTCAGCAATTTTGATTAAGGTATATTCAGAACCAACTTTTAATACTTCTGCACCAGGAATATTAAAGTTTGTGTTAGCAGCAACCCCTTCTTCTTTTTTAACTTTCTTACCACGATACATATTTAAATCAACAGTATCGTCACCCACTTTAACTTTTAAGTGAGATAAATCATTTAATGATTTAACTTTATTAATATCTTTTTTATCCGCATCCTCTAAACTACCTTTAAATCTATCGTATTTCACCAATAATTCAGTAAATTGAGATAAATCTTCTAAGAAAAGTCTTCTGTATTCATTTGCCTTTGATTTATACTCATCAGTACCAACTTCGATTGGTTCATTAGAACCTTCTCTAGTTAAATATGGTTTAACAAATAAGTTCAATAACCATTGAGTATATTTACCAACTTTAATTTTGTCACTTGTCATATCTTGAATAGACGCCGCATCTTTATCATAGTTTTCAGGTACTCTTGTTGTTGGGTCAGCAAAAACTATTTGCTTAACAACCTCAAATGGTAATAGACCTTTTTTTCTATCACCGGTAGGTAACACATATTTCTTATATAAAATCTGAAAACGAGCGTCTTCCGTAATTAAGTTCGATAATACTTTTGTAATCTTCATTTTAATTGTTTTTATTATAAATATTTGATTTTTGTAAATAATTCGTTAAACCCATTTACTTTTCTTTAACGGGACAAAGATAACTCATTTTTTTTACTATCCAAACTATTTTACGTAATTCATAATTAGAAGTTCTTCACCCATATTCTGAGTCTTACCTTTCTTGGCAGCAGCGGCTTTAGCAAACTCTTTCTTCTCCCACACATATTGAGTCTGAGGGAACCAAGTATGTAATTGAGGGAAATCATAATAAGATAATGAAAACTTCCCTTGAATACCTTTTAAACAATCCGCCAATCTTTCGTGGTCCTTACTATCAAAGTCGTGGTTGTTATAATAGTTCTCTGTCTTCCAATATGGAGGGTCAGCATAAACATAAGTAGATGGACCATCATACTTCTGAATAACCTCTTCAAAGTCCATATTCTCTACTTTAGTAATCTTTAAAAAATGTTCCACCCAATCCGGTTTAGATAACTTGTCTCGGAATGTAAGATACTTTGATTTATACTTTCCTTTTAAGTCTATAAATGAACTTGTTTCAGGTTTAGACCCCGAGAATACTTGAGCCAATACGTAAGCGTATTTAGCCGCAACCACATAATCGTAAGCTTGTACGCTGAAATTGGTTTCAAATATTTCAGCTTGGAACCTGATAAATTGTTCTTTGTAGATGTCCGGTGTTGGAAATTCATTCCTTTGTTGACAAGGAATGTTATTAACTTCTTCCAATAATCTTTCAGGATTCTGAAGACATTGGAATAAATTGTAGTTAAGTGGATTAAAGTCGTTATAAACAACTTCTTTTAAATTGGGGTATTTGGTTAAGTCCATATTAAAAAATACCCAAAACATACCTGAAAATGGTTCTATATATGTTTCAATGTCTTGAGGTATGAATGGAACAATCCATTTACCTATTTTTGATTTACCCCCGATGTATGATAATGCCATAATTTTTATTTTTCATAAAGATAAGAAATAAAAAGTGAAAAAGCAAGTTTCTCTTTTAATTTTTTTTTACTATATTTGTTGTAAATTAATATTTATTACTATGGAAACAATCAAAGGACAAATTATTGAGGAAAGAGACATTAATAGTGTCGATGTCGAATCAATTGAAACACCACAAAAAGAATGCAAATCTTGTAAACAAAAAACTTTAACATCTGGTCAGTGGGGTATCGCTCTGTTAGGAATGTACCTTATATTTGCATCAGTTTACGGGACAATTAAAATAATTAGAGACATCTCAAGTTATTTTGGTTATTAACTTCGGTCAAATTTAACAAATAATTTAATAAACAAATCACCTCTATTATGAAACCCTTTAGATTTAACTCTAAGGGGTTTTGATGTATCAAAAGTTTTTGGTAATTTTATTGATAAATTTCCTTGTGGGTGTAAAATATCTAAAGTGTCTTTAGACAAATCCCCTAATTTAAAATAAGCATTATATATTAAATCATCACCGGATTTATCAAAATTATCTTGTTCCTGAACTTTAATTCTTAAGACTAAATTACCATACATCCCATCTTTATAATCACCTTTATCTTGTAATCTTAAAAATTGACCGTCATCAACACCGTGAGGTAATTTAACAGAAACTGATTCATTTGTCTTAATAGTTGTTTTTCCGTGACAAGTACCACAAGTTGTTTTATATGTAAAACCATTACCCCCACAACTACCACAAGATTGTCTTATCATCTGTACAAATAATCCAGTACCAATTCTTTGGATAATAAAACCCTCTCCATTACAAGCACCACAATTAATTCTTTCCCCGCCATTTCCATTACATCCACCACACTTAGACTCCCTAACATAATTAATTGTTTTATCAGACCCATTAAATGATTCTAAAGCACCAATAATAACTTCAATTACTTTATCAGGTACTGCTCGTCTTCTTTGAGTGTGCATTTGATTAAACATATCTTCAAAAGGATTGAATCCTCCACCACCCATATTAGTAAAAGGGTTTCTTCTTTGATTATCGTATTGACTTCGTTTATTTTCGTCACCTATTGTATCATAAGCTTCTGAAATCTTTTTAAATTTGTTTTCATCCCCTCCTTTATCCGGATGGTGTTCTACAGCTAATTTTCTATAAGCTTTTTTTATTTCGTCCTGTGGTGTATTTTCGTTAACACCTAATATTTGATAAAAATCTTCCATTCTTTACTTATTTTATATTTAAAGTTAAATTATCTATATGAATTATTTAATTGTTCTATTCAAAAATAAAGTAAAAAAGAAAATAATCAAGAAATTTAAGACCTCAAATAGAGCTAATAAATTTTACGAATCTTTATTGATTGAAAGTGATACTGTTATTTTTGATAAACAATATGAAAATGGGTTTTCATTTAATTATGAAATCTCAATACTTGAAAAAGTGTCCGGAACTTTTTTACCTGTATTTTTAAAAGACGAACTGGGTAGAAACATTAAAGTTAATTTAGAAGATGACGATTTTTCTATAAAAAAAATTAACCCTTATCACATTGAGGAATTAATTTTAGACACTTCCTTAAACAAAAAAATAAACTCTAAGGAGTTTATTAAATTATATTTAGACCCTACTGGATTTAAATTAGTATCAAAGTTGAATAATAAAATTGTTGTTCAGAATGATGACAAATTTAATTTATTTACATTAAAGAATGATTACGATTCAAGTAGATTTATTGATTCAATATCAGAATTTTTTATGGAACAAAAACGTTTTGATTGTATGTTTGTTAAAGATTACTCAAACGCTCAGAGAAAATACCTCTACAATTTATTAATTGAGAATGGTTTCTCTAAGTCTTACTTACAACGTCAGACGACGACCCATCCCTCAATAAGAACATAAATTCAACACCGGACATATCAATTTTAAATTGTTTAAAATCTCTATCAACGTCTCTAAAGTTTTTTTGAATTTTTTTATAATCATCATACTTAAGTTCCATTGCAATCGCCATAGTCCCATCCGGAAATAATGTTTGTAATCCGTCAGCAACAAGTGCTAACTTTTCAATTATCCCATCAATACTTTTTTGATTCTCTCCCATAATGTTAGTTGTTTAGGTGGTTCAGGTGGTTTTGGGAGAATATCTTCTTTTGTCAACCCCTTTAATTTACCTATAATTTTATTTTTTTCTTTTTCAAGTTGTTTTGGAGTGTTAATTATATCATTCCCCAGTAACTCCAACTCTCTCGATGCTTTCTTCTTCATCCACTAATTCTATTTTACCTGTTTTTAATTCAAAATTAAGACCTTTTAAACTATTTAAATCTTGTTTCTCAAAAATGTTTTTTAACTCTTCTACTTTGTTTTGAAATAACCTTTCTTTTTCTTCCCTATCGTGATTATATTTAATAATATTTTTTAGATTTTGGGACATTTTTTCAACAGACTCTTCACTTATTTCAGAAACAAATGAAAAGAATCTTTCACCGTTAATTTTACTTGTTTGTTCCATTACTTTATCTTCATCAACAAATCTTTTTGGTAATTTCCAAGTTGTTGGAAAACTAACGTCAAAACTTAAATAAGTCTCCAATTTTCTAACTGATTGTAGATAAGGCAATAATGCGGAAAATTCTTTATATAAACTCATAATTAATTTTTAATAAAATATGTTAAACAATATGTTATTGCTAACCCTAGATATACAAGTTCCCCTCTATACCACTCAATTTTTTTAGGTGGATTTGAGAACAGGGAACTTAATATTCTAGCAACCGTTCTAAGAACAGTCAAAACTGAAAAGATAAATACAAATAAAAATATTGTATTAAGATTATCCATTACTCGTCTTTTTTTCTTTCAGATAAAATCTCTTTTCTTAGAGTATCCAATAATTTTTTTAAATCTTGTGCAGATTTTCTAGCTCTTGTTCCTGCGCTGTTGTTACCACCAAAAAATTTTGTAGTATCTACTGATAATTCCTCAGTTAAAGTTTTAATTTGTTCTAATGTTTCCATTTGAATTGTTTTTAATAAATTTATTTTTATATAGGTAATAGTAAATTTATTTACCCTATTGTAAATACTATCGACCTTTTTTTAATATTTTAAATGTTTATCGAGAACTTTATATATTGTAGTAATCATATCTAAATCAGATTTTGTAAAAGTTTTCCTATCATTAAATAAGTCAGTAAAAAAGTGACCAATTGAAGTTTTAACATTATAATTACCTTGATTATAAAATGTTTCATCAAAGAATGATTCAAAATAATCAAAGTGACTCCCCCTAACCTCAAATATAATGTTTTCCCGACCAAAATTAAATATCACCTTATCCCAACACCATTCAAAATGATTTCGATTGTCACCATCGGTTAATTTAATCTTAGTTTCATTTGACATATTCATTTCACCCAAATACGTTTCTAAAATTAATAAATTAAGAGAATGCGTCAAATCAGAATACAATTCCATTTTTTCAGGAATCATATTATTACTCTTAAACCAAAGGTCTACGTCTTCCGGTAATAAAGGTTTTGATATGTAGTTAAAAAAATTCTCCATAGAGTTGTCTATGGAGAAATTATAAGGAATATTATTTGTTTGTAAATTATTGAGTTTTTCTGCTGTAACCAATTAATGATTTCATTCTATCAAATTCCTCATTAATTTGTTTTGTTTTTTTGTCTTCAATTGACTCCAATTTAATGTTAAGACCGGTACCGTTATCCTCACCCGTAGCATCTTTAATAGGTTGAGCGGCTTTTTGGTAAGCCATATTTCTTGCTTTAGCAAATTTATTAGCTTTACGTTTAGCATTAATTTTTTTATTTACATCTGTTTCAATCGCATTTGCGTATGATGAATCATTACCTGTTTTAGAAGAACCTTCAATGTTTGCAGTAATTTGTTCTTCATTTGGGTCAATTTGGTCATAATCTAAATTCTCCATACCCGGACTCATAAAGTCATCTATAAAGTCTTTACCTTCATCTGACATAGTATACGCTTTTTTCTTCATCTTTTCTAACTCTCCATTTCCTTTAGGAAACATTTTAGGGTTCATATCATAATCACCGTTAGAACCATCTTTAAGATAATCTTTCATTTTTTTAGTAACAGATTTAAGATACTCATCATTTTCTTTACCATCTAAGGCGTGAACTTGTTTGTATTTCTCTAAACCTTTTGGTGAACCACCAACAACTTTAATGTTTGTTTTATCTTTATCTTCTTTAACAATCTTTTCAATTAAACTAATCATTTCACTTTCAGTTAATTTATAAGATTTTTTAAGATTTTCTTCCATTCCGTGTGTTTTAGACATCTTATTTATTTTTTTAATGTCTTTATGAAATTTTAAATCTTTAGGTTTAACATCTTTACTAGTAACTTTACTATTACTCTCCAAATCTTTTAATTTATCTTCTTTAGTTTCAAATTTTTTACCATCAACCTCAAAATCATCTTCCCCTGTTTTTCTAGCTTTAGACAATGCTCCGGTAAAAGCGTTACCTTCATCAGTTTCAGATTTTTTACCATTTCTTAACATCTTGAAATCTTCAGCGTCAATCTTATTATTTTTGTTTCTGTCTAAATTTCTTTGACGACCTTTTAACGCTTCATTAATATTAACACCTTGACACATTTCTTTTGTTACAGGGTCATTTTCACCAAAATTTTCAATATGGTACTTACAAGTCTTTTCTTTATCTTCATCAGTGTTTTCACTTTCTTCAACATAATCAAACTTATCGTCTAATGTATCCTCAACATCGTAAATCCCTTCACTCATATCTTCGTACATATTACCACATTCGTTACATTCACCTTCGTACATTGTTCCACCACATTCACATACATTACCTTTAATTTTAGAAACAAGACTATCCGCCTTTTCTTCTAACGTTTCTTTTAGAATTTTAGACACTAAATTATCTAAATAAGTTGTATTTAATTTTTTCATTTTTAGTTTTTTATTATAAATATATTAGTTTTTAACTTTATTACTTTGAAAAGGTATTTTCATACTCGTAAGCTATTATTGTTTTAATCACATTTTCACTTATATTATGTCTTTGACTAATGTTTTGAATGGCTTTCTTAACTTTTTCATTTTCAAATATTTTTAGAGCTTTAATATCTCCTTGATTACAATATGGAAATTTTTGACATTTCTTTTTTACTTGAACAAACTTTCCTCCGGGTATTTGTGTTTTAGATTTACCTCTCCAATCTTTTTTATTTTGAGATTTTGCCAAAAATGAAGTAGTTTCATAAGAACCGGATGACCCTGAACCTGTTGATTCAGTTGCCTCAACTTTTTTAACATTATCCTCTTCACCTTCTTTAACACAATTAGGGACCATTCTCCCTCCTTTATTTTTTAAACCTTTTTGGGAGTAACCCGCCCAACATTTTTCTTGCATTTCTTGTTTAGTTTCAGAAAATAATGGAGCTTCAAACCCACCGGCAGACCCTGACCCCGTAGATTCCAATGTTTCACCATCTTCACCCATAATTGGGAGTCCCGTCGTTAATTTACCTATTGGTGTTTTAAGTTTACTTTTACCAACTAATTTATCTATGTTACTTTTTTTAATAGTTTTTTTAATTGTTTCTTCATTAGCAATACCATTACTTGGGACAGCATTTTTAAATTCATTTTTAGCTAACACCGCATCCATACCACCAAGAGCCGCGGAATTAGTATCAATTTCACTTTTTAATTTAGCAGCAATCATTTCAGGTTTTATCATAATTAAGCGTTTTTAAGTTTTGGTTCCCAATAACTTCTATTCATCCACATAAATTGGTAAAATTCTCGGAACATTCTTAGGGTGATATCTTTAACATCACCTTCAAGTTTTCCTCGTTTAAGTTCTTTGGATATTGTATCAATTAACTTATTTTCATATTGTTGCATAGTTGAACTACCAAAGAAATCTTTAATTTCTTTACGAACCATAACTTCAATTTCGTTTTTTTCTGTCGCAGTTAACGCCATTATTTTATTATAATAAGATATGTTGATGCAATAATACCAGCGTAGGTTCCAACTTTCCATAAGAAAGTTTTGGTTCTTTGGCCTTTAAGTTCTTTATGTAAACTATTTGTTAGTTCTTCTGACACTTTTAATTGCTCGTCTTTTTTACCTAACATAAAGTTATTATTCTTATCTTTTTCTTCAAGAAAAACAATATGAGAATCTTTCTCTTTTTCTCTAGTCTCTAATTTGATAACTTTCACCTGAGTTTCTTTCAATTCCAACTGACATCCATCACCTTTAAGAATATCCTTAATCGCTAACTTAGCAACCGGGATTTTTAATCTAACTTTTGTAGTGTCACTACTAGTTGTTGGTTTTGTTGTATCTGTTTGTGAAAAACTGCTCAAGCTCGTTAGCAGTAAGAGTGTCAACACTATTAACTTTCTCATCTGTTTGTTTTTTAATTATTGTTATGTTATTATCTATGTGATGAATTTCTTTTGTAATTTTTACCACATTACCTTTTACTGAATCAATCTTAACGTCAATACCTTCATTAACCGCCTTAGCGGAATCAATTTCTGTTTGGATAGATTCTATTTTATTTTTATACGATTCAACATCAGTTTTAATTCCATTAGTAGTGAATATATTCCACGCAGCTAATACAATTACAATGATTAATAAAATATTCTGTTTATTATTACTTACAATATCTTTCATTATTTCTCAGTTTTTTTTCTTGATGCTAATATTTTAGCCCATTTTGATTTAAATTTTTGATAATACGTGTTTAACTTAGTTAAAAGACCAATAAACTCATCGTCCGCTTTTATCATTTCACCTTCAATATAAATACCATTTTCTTCCCCAATTGAAAAGAAAAATTCAATGTCTTGTTCTATAAGTTTTCCTGACCACTCAACATTGTTTGTGTAAACATTTAATTTATTAAAATCCACCATATCAGAAACTTCAGCAACAAAGTCATCCATAGTTTCTTGGAAAGCAATTTTTTCGTCTGTAGTTAATTCTAAATCAGTTTGTTCTTTTCCGTGTAATACTAAAATACCACCTGAGATTCTATATCCTTGTGTTTTATCATCTTTTGATTCTTCTTCTTCGTTACCATATTCATCATCAGCAGTTTCATAGTCAATCGTATCATCAACAGATTTAGCAATGTTAATTTTTTGTGTAACATTATCACCGGTTAAATCAACACCTTGTTCTGTTAATAACCCATATTGTCTACGGATATCTTCATTAATAACCTCATTATTTAATAATTTTCTTGAGGCTTCTAATAATTTTTTAATTTCATCGTGTGAATTATTCATTTTCTATATTTTTTAATAGTTCATTAAAGTTAAACGCCGGACTTAAATCTGTATAATTTGTGTCAAAATTACTTTTAGACACTATTCCAACATATTTTTCAATACCTGCAATTTTTGTATTGTGTTCCACTATTTGTGGTTTAATTTTTAGTTCTTTTAATAATTTATCACATAAAGAATTAACACTTTGTAGTTGTTCTTCCGTATATGGTTGCCAAAAAAAATAATCTCTCCACTTTTTTTCAAACACGTTACCTTTATAAATATCCCCAATCCAGTTAATGTAATGGTCAGTTAGCGGTTCTTTTTGTAACCACCCTAAATTTTCTAATGATATAATAATTGAATTACGATTTATATTGGGGTCTTTGAAGTATTCCGAGTGTTCGGTGTTTCCCAATAATTGTATAATTTTACCCTCACGAGTAATAATGTAGTTAGGAATCCTCTTAAAATCCCCATTAAAACGAAACTTCAACGACTGAAGGTAGTCGTTGATATTTCGTGATGTGTGTGTAAGTATGATTTGGTGTTTCTTCTTTTGTTTCCCAACAGGTTTAAATTCACCATATTTAATAATTTCTGTCATTCCAACATAGATTAATATTTTATGGTTTAACGTAACTTAACCTATTTGTACGAGGTGGTTCGTGTGTGTCAATTCCCGGACTAACATATTCATTTTCAGTTAATTCGTCAAAGTAATCTTCTTCTTCAACAGATTCAGATTGGAACACAGGTAACTCAATAAATTTTTCAACAATAACCTCAACAGGAACTTCAATTATTTTTTCAACAATTACTTCTTCAATTACCGGAACTTCAACAATTACTTCTTTAATAACCTCTTTTTCCACAATAACTTCTTTAATAATCTCTTTTTCCACAATTACTTCTTTAATAATCTCTTTTTCCACAATTACTTCTTTAATAATCTCTTTTACCTCTTCATTACCTGATTTACCATCATCGTATTTTGTAAAGAAGTGTAGAGATGTTAAAGATATTATAGGAAGTAACCCTCCTTCTAAAAATGCTAACCATCGTTTCATAGCAATAACATCATTAGCTTTTGAACCTAACACTTCCCATACCGGTCCGGTTAATTCCATCCACGATTTAAACAAATCACCATTCTCATCAATTTCCTTATAACAGAAAAAGATATTACCTATCATTTGAATGAAGGTAATTAATCCAAACATAAACCAAACCCCACCTTTAATTTTATTAGTTGCTGCAACCAATGCGGTCATAGCACCAATCTCAATTGCGATAGATAAATAAATGGCCCAACTGATTGGATTCGCTAAGTTATACCAAGACACAACGTGTGATATCGAGATTACCGCAACCAATATAATTGGAATCAGGAACATTGCTCTATTCGGGTGTTCCTTAACGGATGCCCATAATGTCTTAATCATTAGATATTTTACTTATTTCTTGGTCAATTTGAGTTTGTCTATTAACATCTAATATTTTTCTATCAGACGCTTGAATAGCTCTTTTTTCAGATTTAAGACCTTCAATCTTTATTTCTCTACGAAGTTTTACAGATAGTGAATCAACACTGTCGTTAACGGATTGCACTTTTGAGTTTGTATTACAAGTTTTAAAAAATGTAATTACAACAAGTAAGAATATTATTCTAATACCCCAAGTGTCAATAAAATTTAAAATTGGTTTCATAATTTTTGTTTTAGTTTTATCATAAAGGTAAAAAACCTTCTATTATAATAAATAGAAGGTTCTAAAGTTTTTACATATACTCATACAATATTGAGCTGTCATTCCTTAACTTTCGTAAGGCTTTCTCTTTGATTTGTCTAACTCTTTCCTTTGTTAGATTAAAATCTCCACCAATATCTTCAAGTGTTCTTGGTGTACCACTAAGACCATAATAGTCCTCAACAATAACTTTTTCTCTCTCATCTAAGACATTTAATAACGAAATTAATTGTCTTTTCAATTCATCCTTACTATTAAAAATTTCATCCGGCATTTCCGCTTGGTCATTTCTAATAATATCCACAAGGGTGTCCCCATCTTCGTTGATGCTCATATCTAAATCAATCATTGAAGGCAGATTTTGAAACTTGTCTTCTAACTTACCACCGTTAGATTCAATCGCCTTCTTAGCTCTATGTAAATCCTGAACCACATTAACAGGTAATCTGATTGTACGAGCATTGTCGTTTAATGATTGAAGAATAGATTGTTTAACCCACCACACAGCGTAAGATATAAATCTAAGGTTCTTAGTCCAATCAAAATTTTGAATTGCTTTCATTAATCCTAAGTTACCCTCAGAGATTAAATCAGGAAAGTCTAACCCTTGATTTTGATATTGTTTTGCTACCGTGATAACAAAACGTAAGTTACCCTCTAATAGTTCTTGGTTTATCTCATCAATCTCTCTTGGGGATAAAGTACCGGATGTAATCATCTTAGATAATTCTTTCTCTCTTTCGGGAGTCATTACCTTAATTTTGCGGATATCCTTTAAATACAGGTTTATCTCTTCTTGATTAATTGGAATACCTGAGCTCTTTTCTTTCATACTAATTTGAATATTTGTTTAATTGTGTTAATTCTTTTTCTGTTAGCGAATTTAAACCTTTTTCTTTAATCTTATCTAATAATTCATCTAAAGATGGACTACGTTGTTTATTTTTAATTTTTTCAATATCATCTTCCTCATCATAATCAAAGTCAAAGTCTTCAATGTTTAACATAAAACTTTCTTTAATTTCATCTTGTATCATTTTTCGCACCTCAAATTCAGTTTTATCAGAAAGTTTAGATTTTTCTGACATAAAGTCACTAATACCATCATTAAAAAGATGTTCGGATATTTTTTTAGGTAAACCGTATGACAAATTGTCAGACGTATAAGGTAATAAAACATACATAATATCCCCCACACCTAAAATCATATCAATGTAGTCTTTTACATCCCCGTGGGAATCCAATGTTGAGATTGTGAACACAGACGATTCCGGTCCAAAATAAAAATTAAGATTTGGTGTGTCAGAAATAACACATAATTCTTCTGCGATTTGTTCTGTAAATTCTTTTGGGTTGTCGTTTTTAGCAAAGACAAATAAAATGTATTTAGTTAAGTCATTCATACGTTATACGTTTAAATTAGATATTATGTTACAAAGATACGAAAAAAATTATGTTTCCCAAACTTTTATTGGGAAACATAACTTATATTTTCTTCTTTTCTAATTCTCACCACATTATCAGCCCAATTTGTTACTAGTGGGTTGTGTGTGATAACAAATATTTTCTCAAAATATTCTTTAATCTTACTAAAGAACTCCGATACCATCTCCAAATTGTCATTGGACATCTTTCCAAACACCTCATCAAAAACAACAACGTTTGCTCTTGGCAATGAACATATCTTACTCAATACCGCTCTTAAAGCTAGTGACGCAATTGACCTTTCATATCCGGAACCGGACGCCATCGGTTTTTCAACCTGAGTGTTGTTGTCAATCATAAGGAAGTCAACTTCGTTCTTATCATTAATCTTAACCTCTAATCTGAAGTGGCAACTATCTTCCAATAACCTTTGAAGTTCACTATTAATAAGCGGCATCATTGTTTTCATAATAAGTTTGGTCACACCATTCTTACCAAAGATTTCCAAATAGATTTTATAGATTCTTTCTCTCTCCGCCTCTTCCGCAATCTTTCTAATTGTTTCCAAGTTAGAAGTTATCTTGGTAGTTAGATTTGTCATTGTAAACTTATTGTTTGAGATACTAGTTTCAATAGTTTTCTTTTCTCCCTCAAGTTCGTCAATTCTAATTCCCGCTTTAATCAATAATCCATCTGTCTTGTTATTTTCAATAATCTTATCCTGAACTTCAGAGTATCTTTCCAATTTGGTTTTCAACGCATCAATCATTAATTGGAAACGTTCAACACTTAATTCATACTTCTCTTTGATAAGTTTGTTTTTCTCATACTCATCAAACTCTTTTTTAAGATTAACAAAACTTAACTCTTTGATGGTTAAATCCTGCATTAACCCCTCTAATTCGACTTTGTGCGTGATAAAACCGGCAAGTTCCCCAATTTTTGCGTTGGTAATCGCCGCATTCATTAGTTCAATACCACAGTGTTCACATTTGATTCCACCATCAACTGAACTCTTAAGTTCTTCAATACTTTTAATCTTGGCGTTGTTCTCCGCTTGTTTGGTAATCAAGTCTTTAATCTCTTGTTTTACCTCATCGTGTTTATCCTCGTGGTAAAATTCGGATGGTTCAACAACCTTAACCCCATCTCTGTCAGAAATAGCTTTAACTTTCTGTAGGTCCAACCCATTAATCTCCTCTTGGACTTTATCCGGAGACACTAGTGTTAAATCTCTATCAATATTGTGTTTGGACC
>Ga0181351_1000236_pt1 | contig 15237 bp, 5 predicted proteins | sample Su13VDMM15SD_FD_170485 | JGI IMG/M metagenome (GOLD analysis project Ga0181351, IMG submission 170485) | Freshwater viral communities from Lake Michigan, USA - Su13.VD.MM15.S.D | ecosystem: Environmental > Aquatic > Freshwater > Lake | place: USA: Michigan | collected 2013-07-16 | reverse complement strand
AATCGTGTCCTTCGTATCCGTGGACAGACTTAGTCTCTTCCTTCCAGTCGAACTCCACACCTGTTAGGGAACGCACCTTTTCAAGCGCGTTAGCGATGGGGGTGATGTTCTCCTTGAGCCTCTTGTCGGAGGTGGAGAATGCTACGATGTCATTGGATGCGTCGATACGTCCGTCTGTTGCCGATGGTGCAACGTTTACACCAAGAGCTCCAGTGTTTACACGAACGTCTCCAACCACGTCTAGAGTATAAGATGGATTTGTATTGTTAATACCCACGTTACCTCCACTTAGGATTGTCATCCTCGTTGAGGTGTTGGTGATAAACTCAAGGGAGTCTGTAGCGATGTTACCCTTTACCCTTGCGTCATCGGAACCTATTACGAATCCGTTTAGGTTTGCGGCGGTAGCATATTCGGCGTAGTTTATGATTCCCGACGTTGGCGACACGCGGGCTAGGATAGCCTTGTTCCCGATGCTATTGATGCCTTGATATGAATTGTTGTAGGTGAGGATTGCATTTCCGTCAACGTGCAGTTTTTCGTCAGGACTTGTCGTCCCAATGCCGACGTTGCCATTGCCGCGAATAATCATCAACTGATTAGTGTTGTATCCGGAATTGTAAAGGCTTCCGAACACCATACTCGTCATTGTTCCGTCGTACTCGGTGAAAATCTTACCAGTGACTTGAGAAGCATCGTGCCAAGTTATTCCTCCACGTGCAGAACGTGAACCATCGTATGCTACGCCAAGTCTTAGTAAGCTATCTGTAGTTTGATTTGATGAGCCAATTTGAAGTAAAGCTCCTGGCGCCGTCGTCCCGATGCCGACGTTGCCGCTTTCTCCAAGTACTGTCATACGAGCTACTAGTGTGGTGCCGCTTGTGTCTTTACTCGCTATAATATACGAACCCGGGAATCCAGCAATAGTTGGAAATACAAAAGTTGAATTATTAGACAGACTAAATCTATCCATATAAAAACCAACCTTGGTACCCGCTAACGCACTTGAGCTGTTATCGTTATAGAGAAAGAACTTTTCACCATTTGCCCCATAGCCACCACCTAAATCTAATCTAGCATTTGGCGCCGTCGTACCAATGCCGACGTTGCCGGCAGTTGTTATTCTTAACTTCTCTGAACTATTAACAATGCCTCTAATATATTGGTTGCTTGAATCCCCATCAATACGGGTGCTTGCATCTCCCCATCCAAAAGCCCCTCCATTAGATGCCAAGAAGTTTGTTGCCGTTACACTACTGCTGAAGGTGGCTGCGCCAGTTGTCCTTGTAATCGAAAATAAGTTAGAACCACCCGTACCATTATAGAAATGTAGGTCTGTTCCATTGTAATACTGCCCAATGTAATTTCCAGTTAATGCGCCATAAGCAATATCGACATTTGTTACAATGTTTAATTGACCACTAAATCTTCCCGTTCCGTTAACGTCAAGTTTATACGCTGGCCCCGTCGTCCCAATGCCGACGTTGCCGTTATAATCAATACGCATTGCTTCGGCTATTGCGTCCGCGCCTCCAGTGGTGGGATGAGTAAAGAAAGCTAATCCAATCTGGTCTTCATCTGCGGTTCCTTGAACCGATGCAATAGCGGCTGCTCTTCTATCGTTAAATCCATTTCTAGAAAACCCTATTGATGCACCAAAAACTCCTGAACCAGCAGCGGTTGCAGAGGTTAAAAATATATTATCCTCGCCAGCCTGCGGGGAAGATGTGGAGAAAGCAATGGTTTTGTGTACTGACAATTTAGTCAGTGGCGCCGTCGTCCCAATACCAAGGTTACCGCCTCCGCCTAATGTCATAGTAGTCCCGCCAGCAGAGTATTGATAAAAAATCAAAGAACCGTCAGTACCACTTTGATTTAAATGTATGTCTGTTACGTTAATGCTGTTATTAGACGACATAACTATTGTCGACAATGACCCTGTGCTTTTTAAAGCTACTGTGGCTCTTGAGCCATTTACTTGTAAAGTTTTACCTCCGTAATTAAAATCACTACTTGTGCCACCAATTATAACATTACCATTAGAATCAATGCGCATTCGTTCAGATGCGGTTGATACGTTTCCACTTCCATCAGTAACCACAGTGCTAAATGACAAAAACCGACCTACAGAAATTCCTACGCTATCTGTAGCGGATGAAATTCTCCAACCTAACGGTTGTCCAAAATTATTACCCCAATTAAACAAGTCTAAATTAGATGTAGATGCTTCGTTATATTTTCCAGCATTTACTCTTAAGAATTGATTGTTTGTGGGATTTGATAGGTTTGCCAGACCTAATTCTAGTATTGTAGCAGGACTAGTCGTACCAATACCGACGTTGCCGCCAGACAAAATAGTCATAGCGGTTGTAGTATTGTTTACAAGAAAATATAAAGGGTCTGCAGTTACTTGTCTAATATAGGCACCCACTCCTGATAGACTAGCACCATTTTCATTATATCCTACTATTAAACCATATGCTCCATTTTTATTAATGGCAATATACCTTTCAGTAATACCGCCTGCTGTACTTATTTGAATTGGTAAATTACCATCAGCTAAAGACCCACTACCAACGGATAGTAAAGCTAACGGCGCAGTATTACCAATTCCGACGTTGCCGCCTACTGGCTGTATTAATAAAGGATAAGAAGTAGCAGAGTCATTTCTCATTTGTTGGATCCAACCTTTACCACTTGATCCCTCTAATCCGAAATACATACCCCATAATCCATTATCCGTCAAAGCCAAGTTTCCGGAAGCGGTTCCTAGCGTTGGTAGGAATGAAGGGGTATTTAGTATATCTAACTTCGCAGTAGGACCCGTAGTACTAATACCTACCTTGGTTCCAGAGTCATAGATAAGAGAGTTGCCAATAGCACTTGTACCTGTAAACTTTGATACATAGTTAGTAGTACCCGTCCCCGTAACTGGATTGGTTAGCGTTGAAACGCTACCATCCGCCATCAGATACTGAGCAGAGGTTCCGCCGCTCTTTATGAGCGACGATGCTGTTACACTACTTGAGAATGTGGCTGCTCCTGATGTAGCGAGAGTTAAAGATGCGCTTGGCACACTATTATTTACAGTTGTAAATAATCTAATCATCCCGCCCCCCGTTCCATCTCCAGTAGAAACAATGTCAAGCGTTCTTGTATAGTTGTTTGAAGATGGGAAGTTTTGTGCGTATTTGAAAGCAAATTGCGCTCTATCAGAATTAGCATTGTAAGTTGGTAAGGACGCTGCACCTCCTGCTTGATATATTAACAACCCATTATCTCCACCCGAACCACCACTTACAAGTAAAGCTTCTGTAAACCTACCCGTACCCGTTACATCAAGCTTATAAGTATCATTAGTGTTTCCTATTGATACGTTGCCTGCGGCGGTGATGCGCATTTTTTCAGTGCTATTAGTATAGAGCACTAATGGCTTATTATCTAAAACGTATATTTCACCTGCAGCAGATGTAAGACCAAGTAACATACCCTGTGCAGTAGATGTTTGATTACTTAAAGCTATAGACAGGTAGGCTTGGGAGATTGTAGCTCCTTTAAAGCTTGCAATGTATCCGTAAGTTGAGTTATTATAGGTCTGGGATGTTGTTCCTATCATTAATGTACCGTCGGAAGTGATGCGCATCCGTTCTGAATTCGCAGTGCCCAATGCAATAGTATTATCTGCGGGTCTGAATATAAAGGCATCAGCAGTTGGGGCTGACTGATTTGACCTGAAAATGTGCAGGTCTGAACGAGACGTTCCAGCTACATCAAGAAGGTACGAAGGACTAGTCGTCCCAATGCCGACGTTGCCTCCACTAGTGATACGCATTCGCTCATTTACGTGAGTATAGATGATAATATCAGCGTTATTTAAGCCACCTATTTCTATATTTCCACTTGCTCCGGTTCCTTTTATTATAGCCATCCTATTGGCAGCAGTTCCGCCAGTAAGACTTCCGTAATTAGACAAGTTAATGTCACCATTCACGTCAAGCTTAGCGGTAGGACTAGTCGTCCCAATGCCGACGTTACCTCCGGATTTAACGTATAACTGATTCGTTGTATTTCCGCCCGCACCTACTACGATGTCACCATTAGCAGTGAGATAAGACACGGCAGCAGTGTGCAAGACAACCACATTCGTGCCATCGCCAATAGCAAACTTGTTCCCACCGTAGCCGGTAGTTCCAACACTACCAATTTGCAATGTGTTGGCTGGCGCCGTCGTTCCAATGCCGACGTTGCCGTTGTTGTAAACACGAAGCCCCTCAGCAAAAGTTGTTAGTCCACTCTTGTAGTTAAGAGCTATATAAGAAGTATCAGTTGTGGTTTCTACCAAGTCGGTAGATATGAATGCAAGAACTCCATATTGCTTTCCGAGCGCAAGCTTCGTTGGTACGCTGCTATTCCAATCTGCTCTTGAAACAATAGCCGAATATGTATCTGACTTGTATACGTGAAGAGGAGCTCCTGGACTAGTCGTCCCAATGCCGACGTCGCCTGCGCTAGTGATGCGCATTCGTTCTGAGGGCGTAAAATCTGTATTGGCAGTAAGTCCTGAGTTTGTATAGAAAACCACAGTACCGTTATCAAGATTGATGGCTGAAGCTACTGTCTTGTCAGACCTCCAAAGAGCTGAGTTATAGTAGTATGCGTTTCCCGCAATGTATTTGCCACCGCCACTATTTACAGAAGAAATATAAACACCACTTCCGTCGCTATAATCTTTGAAAAGCGCATTCCAAAATGGTGCTGGCGTAGTCATACCAACAACTAGCGCTCCAGATACTTCTAGCTTCTGAGATGGACTCGTCGTCCCAATACCGACGTTGCCAGTACTAGTGATTCGCATCCGCTCGTTTGCTGCGGTTCTGAATGCTAATGCGCCATCCCCTGCTCCCTGATATGAGTCTATACTTGCTACTCCAACCGATGGAAAGCTTAAAACAATATCAGCTCTATTTGCATCTGTAAATCTAGCAGCAGATACACCTGCCCCTGATGACACTATTGTTAGTCTTTCTGAGGCGCTAGTCGTCCCAATGCCGACGTTGCCGGCTTCAGTAATGCGTAGTTTTTCGGTTAAGGAACCAGTATTATTAGTTGAGATTGCAAAATATGTAGATTGGTCTTGATTTGTTCCATTTGATTTACCAGCTTTTAAGCCAACTCCAACAAAGGAGTAGCCTTGACCAAACATTCCAGCATTATTTGTAAATGTTAATGTTGAGCCATTGTTCTGTGCGCCAACATCAATATAATTTATATCAACTATACCTCTTTGTGTATTACTTAAGTTATAATTAATACCGTGAATAACTGCTGTTCCATAAGACGTTGAACCAGATTCTGCAACAGGTAATTCATTAATTGTAAGCTTTGCAATTGGACTTGCAGTCCCAATTCCTACGTTAGTACCATTGTCAAAAATACCTGAGTTCCCAATAGCACTTGCACTTGTGAACTTGGGCACATAGTTCGTAGTGCCAGTTCCCGTAACCGGATTAGTTAAAGCGTTTTGTTTGTTGTTAAAGGTATTCCAATCCGTAGAGGAAAGGTATCCATCTGCAGCAGCTCCAGACTGGGTAATGCCAATGGTACCAGTTGTAGTAATTGTTCCTCCAGTAATTGGTGCAGTGGTAGCTACAGATGTTACACTTCCACCACTTCCTGTAGCGCTAATTGTAATAGTATCTGTAGTATCGTTCGTCGTTATTGTAACACCACTACCCGCAACAACCGTAAGGGTATCATCATTTACATCAGCAATAATAGTGGACTGACCAGCAACAGCAATATTCTTAAAGATGTTCTGCGATGATCCTAGATCATTATTGGTTACCGTAATACTGCCACTACTAGTGATAGGTCCTCCAGTTATGCCAATACCAGTGCCAGCAGTAAGACCCACACTAGTTACCGTTCCTACATACTGATCGTTTGAGGTAATCGTAAAGGTCGGATAGGTTCCGCTTATAGTGGTTGTCCCAGCGCCCGTTAATGAAACCGTTTGGTCGGGGGCAGTATTGGCAATCGTAAAGCTTGGGTATGTTCCAGTTACGCTAATACCAGTACTAGCCGTCAATACAACAGTTAGGTCGGGAGCGCTATTAGTGATAACACCCGTAGCGCTGTCGTAGCTAATCCCCGTTCCCGCGCTTAAGCTCTGACGAGCACGCGCAGTGGTAAAATACAGGTTAGTTCCCTCAGCAAGGTTGGTCGTACTAAACGGCTGGAGCGTAACAGTCGCCGTAAGGGTCCCTGCGTCCTGCTGGGTGAGCGTAAGCACCCCAGTTGATGTATTGTATGCAAAGGCAGTAATACTATCGTTATACGCAGTATTCCAAGTAGCTTGAGAAGCATCCGTGGGGAGAGAATAGCCCGCAGCAAAGGCAACAGCTAAGGTTCCGCTGGTGGTGATAGGATTCCCTGATATAGCGAACCCAGTGGGTACGCTCATATTTACGCTCGTTACCGTCCCTACAAACTGATCTGCGTAGTTTGGAATGTTTAGCGTAGCCCCAATCAAGGTGGCTGCGCCAGTGGTTCCCGTGGTTGTGAGGGTTATTGCGTTCTGCTTACCGTTAAATGTAGTCCAGTCAGTATTGTTTAAATAACCACTTATAGAGGTTGTCGCTACTGGTATAGATACAGTTCCAGATGTGTTGACTAGTGGACCTGAAAATACCAGGGTTGATTGCTTGGAGTTGAACGTATTCCAATCTATTGAGCTTAGGTATCCGTCTGTAGAAACTCCAGACTGGGTAATCCCAATAGTTCCAGTGGCGGTTATTGTACCACCAGTAATCGGGGCAGTAGTGGCTACAGATGTTACAGTACCCCCAGTTCCTGTCGCAGATATCGTTAAAGTGTCAGTAGTAGAATTAGTAGTCAATGTAACACCAGAGCCAGCAACAACAGTAAGCGTGTCATCGTTGTCGTCCGCAATAATGGTAGGCTGACCAGCAACGGCAAAATTCTTGAAGATATTTTGCGATGAGCCTCTGTCGTTGTTGTTTACAGTAATAGACCCACTAGTTGTTATTGGGCCACCACTTACGGTTATTCCCGTTCCAGCAGTAAGGTTTACGCTTGTTACCGTTCCAACAAATTGATCCGTGTAACTAGGAATGTTTAAGGTGTTGCTGACAAATGTAGCAGCGCCAGTGCTGCCCGTAGTAGTTAAAGTAATCGCCCCCTGCTTGCTATTGAACGTAGTCCAGTCCGTAGAGGATAGAGCGCCCCTATTAGCTGCTGATGCAGTAGGTACCTGTAACGTGATGACAGGAGTCGTTGTACCGTTTGCAACGGTACTCGACAAGTCAGTGCCCGTTGTACCTAAAGTAAGGGCAGCAACGCTGGTTACTGTGCCAACTGTAATTGCTTGAGTAGATAATAAGCCCGTTGAACTAGCAACAACCATTCTTGTGCCCGTTCCTATAAGGCCATAAAATGTAGCTGCTCCTGATTGATTAAGTATAATAGCATTAATATTATCTGTATTATTTCTAATAATCAAGTCTCCTTGATTACCTGATATTAAATCACCACGATTGGTAAGAAATCTCCACTCTTTAGAACTCTGTATTGATAAAAATGTATTATTACCGTTTGCACCAGTGCTTTTAATTATTAAACCTATAGGACCAGCACCGATTAATTCTAATTTAGATTGATGATCACTAGCTGCTGTAGCTCCAATTAGTAAAACGGTACCAGTGTCATATAGCAAACTATTCCCCAACGCAGTTCCACTTGTCCACTTAGGCAAGAAGTTAGTATTGCCTGTGCCTGTAACGGGATTGGTTAAAGCGTTTTGTTTGTTGTTGAATGTAGTCCAGTCCGCAGACGACAGAGCGCCCCTGTTGGCGGCGCTAGCCGTCGGTAAGTTAAACGTGTGGGTGTCTACAGAAGAATTTATCGCGAAATCAGCTCCGCTAGTACCAACAGCAAAGTACTGAACCTGATCGCTAAGGCCGTTAAGTGAGTTAAGGCCAGTAGAGAATGTGGTGATTACCTCAGAGAAGTTACTATTCTCAGTGTGGAGCGTGATGTTTCTTCCGTCTACTATAACATACACACGAACAGCAAGCCTATCGGTGGAAAGTAATGCAGTCTGAGGTACAGCTATCGAGGTGTAGTACTGGTCAACAGAAGTGCCTCCAGTGATGGTTTCTGAGTTGGCTGACCCGCTAGCAATTAGGGTAAACACATTTGATATGCTTACCTTGTACAACTCTCCGTAGAACGCAGGAGACCCACCACTTGATGACGAGTCAAAGTAGAACTCTAGGTTGAAGTTTCCTCCCGGTATGTTTATCTGGTCTGGGTCGTTAGCGTCAGTTATAAATGAAGCTACGTATCCATCTCCTGAAGCGCTGGTCCTCGTAAAATTCGTTCCAGCTCCAGCGATTGGTGTCTTGCTTAACTCATAGTAGGTGACACCACCAAATACTCCTTGGTTTACCGATCCATTTAAATAGTAGTTAACGCTAGAGCCTCCGCCACCAGGGGTCGGGAAGTTTGCTAGCTGACCATCGCCCCTGATGTACTGAGAGCTTAAGCCAATTGCAGTGACCGCTAAGGTTCCACTAGTAGTTACTGGGCTATTGGCAACAGAGAAAGCCGCTGGCATCGTAAGGCCAACAGATGTTACGGTCCCTACATACTGGTCGTTACTTGTGATGGTAAAGCTTGGGTAGGTTCCGCTGATGGAGGTTGTCCCAGCACCAGTCAACACTACCACCTGATCGGGTGCGGTGTTGGTTACGGTAATACTTCCACTAGTGGTGATAGGTCCCCCACTAACGCTAATTCCTGTGCTCGCCGTTAGGTTGACAGAGGTAACCGTTCCTACGGTTGGCTCTGGGACGGATGCCGTAATCTCTGACCCATCCGCCTTTACAAGGTGGAGGGTCTGAGTTCCTCCTACGCTGCTGTAGAACGCTGAGACAATATCGTTTGGGTCGTCGTCCTGTCCAACCGATAGGATGTCTCCACGAAGTTTAGACAGCAAAGTAAAATAGGTGATTACCTTGTCGCTTCGGGTCTGGGGACTATATACGCTAAATTGATCGCTCGGAAGGATCTTAAAGTTTACTTGATTTGCTGCCATACGATTGCAAAGGTACAAAACACCAATAGGCGGTCCTTGGACCACCTATTAGTAAGTTAGCTATTAATGGCTTTACTCCGTAGGGAGCTCGCCAAACTCAATCGTTGGCAGTTTGTGGAGTTCCTCCAATGCCTTGACAATGTTGGTGACCTCAACCAAGTTGAAGCAGCCCTTTGCGATGGCGATGTTCAACGCTTCGGTTGTGACTTGTAGTGCTACTGAATGCTCCATTAGAAAGGCAACGGGGTAGATACGGGATATACGGGAGGCGTGATTTGTGAATCAATTTGCCCTTGAATAGATGCCTCAAGATTGGCAACGCCATCAACGCCAAGTTCCTCTTGAATCCAACCGATAACAATTTCGTTTGTCAAATCAGCGTAAGGGATAAACTCCGATACTGATTCGGTAGAGAATCGTGCGGTGTTAGATAGGCTTGCGGTGTACTCGCCATCAACGCCAAGCACTTCGTAGTTTGCGATTACAACGTAGTCCTCTTGGTCTGCGATTGTTTCAGTGTAAAGGGCAGTTACTGCCCAAGTGAAGGTTGTCATTATGCTAAAAGGATTTTGTGGGCTACTCCGTTAATAAATACGTTCCATACGTTTGCTGATGTGTTTATTTCGGCTGCTACAACTCCATTTACAATAGTAGTAGACCCAAAGCGCATTTGATTGCTTGCGGTTGCGGTATCAGAACGACCTATCATACTCACACCACTAAAGTTTGTGCAGACTTGATTATATCCAATTACGTTGTTATTGCTTCCCGTTACGTTTGCGTTCATAGCGTTAGCACCTAATGCAGTATTAGCAGACCCCGTAGTGTTTGCGGCTATGGCACTACTTCCTACTCCCGTATTGCTTGACCCCGTACTCGCCTTTAATGCTTGATAACCTACTGCGGTTATTTCTGTGCCACTCGTGTTGGTGTACCCCGCCTCAAAGCCTACTGCCGTGTTGTTTCCTGCGGTGTTTGAGAATAACGCAGTTGTTCCTATTGCGGTGTTATTGCTTCCCGTTAAGTTAGAATACAATGAGGCAAATCCCACACCTATATTGTTATTGGCGGTAGTGACTTGCAGTAATGATTCACTGCCTAAAGAAGTATTATTTGTTCCCGTTGAAATGGATACTGAAGATTGATTTCCTACTGCCGTGTTACCTTGACCCGTGCTAACCCTCAATGCTTGGTAACCGATAGCAGTAACTCCCGTTCCGCTTGTGTTGGTTTTTGCGGCTTCAAAGCCTACAGCGGTGTTATTGGAGGCGGTGTTGTTTAGCAATGAAGAAGTACCCAAAGCGGTATTGTTTGAACCCGTACTATTTACTTCCAAACTATTAACCCCCATAGATACATTTGAACTACCCGTTGTATTTGTATTTAATGCAGTACGACCTACTGCGGTATTGTTTGTTCCCGTTGTATTTGCCACTAAACTTGAAGTTCCAATTGCAGTATTAAAACTACCCGTACTCAAACGCAACGCTTGGTAACCAATAGCAGTTACTCCCGTGCCACTCGTGTTGGTTAAAGCAGCCTCGTAACCTACGGCTACGTTGTTAGATGCGGTGTTGGAGTTTAAGGCATTACGCCCCAAAGCAGTATTAGCACTTCCTGTTGCATTAGAACCTAATGCACTCAAACCAAACGCAGAGTTATTGTCTCCCGTTGTGTTTGAAAACAACGCATTTAATCCAACCGCAGAGTTGTTACTTCCCGTATTATTTGCCGTCAAAGCAGAATCACCAACTGCGACATTGCTTGTCCCCGTTGTGTTACTATCCAAAGCAGCAGCACCAAACGCAGTATTAGACGTAATCGCCCCTGCACCATAGTTGGTCAAAGCGGTGCTTGATACAAGCAAAGGCAAATCGTTGCCCAAGCCATCAGACAAACGCTTGAGCGTTCCCGTGATTGCAGTGTTATCGGTAGTTTTTATGAGACCATTGTAGGTATTCTTAATTTCTAATCCTGTTAGTGCAGTTCCCATTTCTTATATTTTTAAGTGTTCCAAGTGTCAGTAGAGGTGCTCCAAATTTGGATACTAGTATTCCACACCACCTCAATGTATGTGTTAAGGGTTTGCCCTAGTCTATTGAAGAGCTGCATCCCAAGACCAAGCATCTCTTAGGCTATGTATGCTAGCACTGAACCAGAGGCACAGGCTACGCTGGTGAATAAACCATAAGCGGCAGTTCCAGCTAAAAGAGTTTGACTCGTTAGACCGTCCCCGCTTGTAGAAACAACAGTTATTGTTGAATCCTGAAGGGCGTACACCACTCGGTACTCTTCACCCGCAACGGGGGTGGATGCGTTGGTTATCTTGCGAAATCCTTTCTGTCCAAAAGCGGCAAGCTGGAAGTTGGGAGTGGATGTGATGTTACTGTAAGACACAATAGAAAGGTAAAAGGTTAAACGAAGAGTCTTATCTCCCTACAAAGATAGCTATTGATTTAATATGATATCTACGATATCCTCCTGACCCTCGAGGTCCTGCTTCTCCAATTCCGCACGGTCTCCCTTGCGCTGGGCAATCAGTTTGCTTTGTGCAACTGCTTGCTCCTTAATGCGGTTATCTTTTCGGTCCTCAGCCTCCTGATCAGCACTCTGACGTACACCCGATTCAATCTGCTGCTCTTTGATTCCGTAGTCTCCCTGCAGCTGCGCCAACTGCATCTTAAGTCCGTACTCTACCTGCAGCAGCTGAGCCTTAGCCTCAGCCTCTAGCTGAATCTTCTGAGCATCTAGTTGAGCCTTCATCTGGTCCTCCTGCATCTTGGCTTGGCTTGTCACCTGAGCGACCTGTGCGTTGGCCTGAGCTTGGAACTGAGAGTTCTGCTGGGCCATCTCCTGACGCACCTTCATACGCTTCTTACGGCGCACGATAAGCAGCCTCTCAGCTTGGTCGATGTCCCTTAGCTGACGGATAGCAATAGCATCTTCGATGTCAAGCTCGCCCTGGGCAATAGAAGCCTGGATGTTTTGCTCTAAATACATACGGTCAATCTCGTTCATATCAGCGACGACCCTAACGCCGAAGTTGTACATAGGCAGATTAGAGAAGCTAGACAGCACCGCCATATTCTCCCTGCCAATCGCCGTCTCGTAGGCCTTGTACAGGATAGACTTAGGAGGAAGTATCTGAAGACACTTCACAACGTCCTCACAGATCCTGCGGTACAGCACAATAGCTGCATTGCTAATATCTCCAAGAGCATTGTTGCCTGCCGCCAGTTGCTGCTGGCGTACGCCAACAAGCTGGTCTCCCTTAGGGCTTGAGCCGTCCATAACCTCGTTGATGCCGGTAGCATCACGAATCATACGCAGCGCGTGGTTGTAGATAGTGATGAGCTCGTTGATGTTTCTGATGCCGTTCTCAAGAGGACGGATCGGTGGGTTCTGGAAGCTGCCGTCAGGATTCTTGCTGCGGTAGTAGAAGATACCCGTCTGCTCGTAGATGTCTTGAAGGTCTAAAGGCTGTAGCTCTCCGCCACGCCCTAACTGTACGTTCTCAAGTCCCTCGATGTCGATAATCAATCCATCAGGCTTAGCCTTGGCGATAGACTGCTGAAGCTTTAGGTGGGTGATTTGCAGCTGGTCGGCAAATCCAATAATGCCGCTGACCATAGACTTAGGGATAGACTTGCGGATGTTGGTGGCCACAATGCTGTAGCTCATCCGGGTGCGGGTGATGTCGTGAACATTTTTAGGGATGTTCTTCTTAAGACCGTAGTCGAAGATGTAGTCAGTCCCTAAGATGTACTTGCCACCGTACAGCGTCTGGTTCTGCATATAAACAGCCTCGCGATCATACACACTCTGCTGTGGGGCACTGTACTTGTGGCCCTTGTAGTAGAAACCAACGTTTCCAAAGCGAGACTCTTTCTTCTCGAAGATGATGTTATCAACGCTAATGAATTCAAAGTCAAGTACTTCGATGGTGTACTCGTCGTATCCGTAGTAGTAGCGCTCCATACCGGGGTCGTATCCAGATCCCATCAGTCGGCTGGAGTCATTGCCAAAGCGGTTCATAACCGTCCTTGCCATCTTCTCGTACTCGTCCTCGGTAAACTGGTCTCCCGCTGTGCGCTTAAGTTCTGAGATGCTCATACGCTTTACGTGGCCTGCGTAGGTAATGTCCGTAAAGTTTGGGTCAGAGGTAAAGCTGTGGATGAAGAATGCTGGGTCTACATAGTCCTCAACGATTCCGTAGTTCGGGTCGTTGCTGCGCTTGGTGACAGCAATACCACAGGTGACTAGGTCTTCGACATTGCGCCTAAAAATGCGCTCGTCGAAATCATTCCAGCTTAGCGTTAGATTAATGCCAATCTGGGCAGCAATCTCTGCAGCGGTCTTGATGTTAGTCTCAAGGAAAATTTCGGTCTCCTCAGCGGTATCGGGAAGAGAATCTGGGTCTACCTCGGTGCGAAGTCCTGAGTCCTTCGCCTCCTTTAGGATGTCCTTGTTCTCGATGAATATCTTCATCTTATTCTTCTCGTAGTCCTTCTCACTGCGTGACAAAGGATCAACAGCTTCAATGTTTGGGTAGAACTTGGAAGACAGAATCTTGTTTACTACAATCTTTACAAACTTGGGAACGATAGGAACTGGTGTCCAGTCTAGGTTCACCAGAGACCCATCACCGTTGTTCGGGTCAAGAGAGGTAAGTATCTGCTTGTAGATGGATGTATCCTGCGTTCCGTTGGCGTAGTCCCTAGAGACTTCAAACTCACGGAATCTTTTGCTGTACAGAGAACCCTCGTACTGGGCGCTTCCCCACTGGCCATATACAGCCTTTGCGTACTGAAGACCGTACCTCTTGCCTGCCTTTACATCGTGCGAGGCAAAAGGGTCTGGGAACGTAGAGTCGTATGAGTTACTTTTTACAGAGTATTGATCCATTTATCGGAGTTTATGGACAAAGGTACGAACTTAACTTATCGCCTAATTTCCTTACCCTTTCTAAAGAATATCCTATCGTTGAAGTTTGTCTTTTTGACTTCTTTGACCTGCTTCTGGGCAGCGAGCAGCGCCAGCCCTGAGCTGATTGTTAAGTCAAACTTTGTCCTGTCGTCTATCTTGAAATTAATCCAGTCCTCAAGTGTCCTGTTCAGATACATACGTCCGAACTTACCACTCTCGTTGTGGAGGCCTACGTGGTCGTGGATAAAAGACTCAATAGCTTGAGCGTGAGCTTGTATCACATCTTGGCTGTTGGAGGGTATCCCCTTTGTCTTTACGTTCATCTTTGAAGAGGTAGACGCTAGATGCGCAGGGCGGTTCATAAGGTACTCATCGTAGCCCCTTGACTCAAAGTACCTAGCGATTCCGTACTTGTTGTTCTCTATAAGCACAGGGTATCCGTAGAAGACGGCTGCCATAAGGATGTCCTCGTAGAATATCTTGGCAAGCGGAGGCCGTGAGGCGTACTCCGCGACAAACATATTGGAGGGGTGCTCCATAGAGAACTTGTTGTATACGTGACAGGCCCCCTTTGATGACCTGTAGTCAAGGGTGGTGTCAAGGTCGTAGGAGTCAACACCCATAACCCCGAATGCCCCGTTGGGGGCAACAGCTTTATTGTTCTCAATCTTTCGTTTATTTCGAATATCGGTAGGCGCTAGCCAAGCCACACGCCACCGCCCATTAGGGTCGGGGGCGAATATCACCTCGCTGTCCATCTTCCCGTCTTTCCATTGGAAGTTACCGATGACCACAGGGTTGGGGTACAGCTCCTCGTTGTGCTGTATCTGCTCGTATATCTTCTGGATGTTGAACAGAGAACTCTTGGTCGAGTCGCGGAACGCCTCGTCCTCGGTGAAGGGGAACTGACGTATGATTTCGTTGAGCTCGTAGCTGTTGTTCTGCTGGCCTTTTCTCTCGTTCTTCAGAAACGTTCTAGCACCTATATCGGTAAGGGTTCCGTCCTCGGTAAGCGTTGGAGCCTCTGGGTCTTCAACAATAGGAAGTCCGTACTGGCTGAAGAATCCCTCCATCGCATCGTATGCCGGGATGAATATCTTATAAAGACCGCTCTTGGTCCTTCCGTTCTCGTTTCGGTCGTTGGGGTCGGAGTCGTAGTACAGATTCCTAAACTCCCTACCGCCCTTGTCCAT
>Ga0181351_1000234_pt1 | contig 15262 bp, 31 predicted proteins | sample Su13VDMM15SD_FD_170485 | JGI IMG/M metagenome (GOLD analysis project Ga0181351, IMG submission 170485) | Freshwater viral communities from Lake Michigan, USA - Su13.VD.MM15.S.D | ecosystem: Environmental > Aquatic > Freshwater > Lake | place: USA: Michigan | collected 2013-07-16 | reverse complement strand
AAAACCCATTCAAAATCGTGGATTGTAAACAACTCGCTATATTATAATACCCATTTGAAACTGTGGAATAAAAACCACTTGCCGTATTGCAACTTCCATTGAAAACTGAGGAATAATGATTACTTGCCGTATTGCATTTGCCATTAATTATTATGGTATATTCCGCACACGCCACGTTGCAACAACCCCCCAATACTCCTCCATATAAACCACTCGCCGTATTACATTTACCAAGTGCAGTTGAATAATCACCCGAAGAAGTATTATTAGCACCACACCTTACCGATGATAGACATCCGCTACCCAAAATGATAACGGCATCACAACCACCACCACCACCACAACTTGTACCACCCGATAAAAATGATAACCCATCACCACCAAGAAAAGATGTACTCATTATACTTCGTTTTTAAATCCTAATAAATTTTTTAAATAAACTTCGTTAATCAATTCTCCTTCAGCATATAAGAAAAACCTTACATCTTCGCTACGTTCATCCAAATAAATACTAACATCAATTTTATCAGTCTTTAATTCTTTCTTAAAATTCAACAAAAATTGATAAATATATGGAGGTGCAATAACGCTATAACCCTTAATATCCATAACTTTTACCCCTAAAATATCTTTAATTGTAACTTCTTCTTTAAATTCACTACCTACATATATCTGATAACCTACATCCTCACTACTCTTAATGTATAATAAAATTGATACATCATGTTCGTCTACATTGTACTTTTTGACATATCTCTTAATTCCCTTACTAAAAATCTTTGATGTTTCTGAAATGATAAAATCTTCCATTAATGGTTATTTTTATATTTAAAATATTACTGTGTGCTAACAACAATATCAGCTACATCTCCAACTGTTTCAGCCGTTATTGTTAATCCATCTATGGGATTTTGTGCTGAACTTGAAGATACTGTAATGCCTTGACCCGCAACTAAACTTAATTCAGTTGATGGATTACCTTGAAATGATTGTGAACCATTTATTACAATTACACCTTCTTTAGCCAATACACTTACCCTAAGTACAAAATCAGCAGCAGTAATTGTTATGCTTCCATCTTGTAACGATTGTGTATGTATGTTTAATGCACCCATTTTATTTATTTATTAGCGATTTCAAATTATTTTCATATTCAAAAGGAATAGTTGTCTTAATAAACCCACTTTCAACCCTTACATACCCGTTTATAGCAAACATTACATCCTTTGTTCCAACGGTTAAAGTTATAATATTTATCAAATTCCCTAAGACAATTTTTGGATTAAATGAAAATTTAAAACTAAAATCACTTGAACCATTTGCTTTTACATAAATATCTTTTACCTCCGTAATATTTCCAACCGAAACTCTATTTAGGTATGCATCAAGATATATTTCAGTAACTTTTGCTTCAACGTTAGAATTATTTGTAATCCTTGTATTTATTTCTAAAGTAACATTATCAGCTTTAAAAGATATCGCTTTTATTCCAATTACTTTATAAGTAAAATCCTTTAAAAAATCTATCTGTTTTTTATAATAACGATATACTGCATACCCAATTATACCTACTCCCGATAAAACTAATAATGCTCTTATTGATTTCATTTTTTTCTGAATATAAAGTAAGAAATAACACCCAACACCAATATTCCACCGCCAATATATAATACATTCTTATTACCTTTCTTCACATTATCAACTGCTTTGCTCAAAGCACCGCTTATGCCACCACTTTTTGTTGATTCACCCTTTGCTTTTTCTACTGTCGAATCAGCCAACGCTATTAATTTTTCTTCAAACTTTTTTTCTTCAACTGCTTTATTTTCTGCTTCTATTCTTGCACATTCTATCGCTTTGAACTTCTTTAAATCACCTAACGCAGTTTGATTTTCTTGAATTATCAATTTTGTTGACTTCAAGTTATAACCCTTTTCCGTAGCTGAACGCTTTATTAAGGCAGCCGTATCTTCTTCTACTAATGCAATGTTACTATCTACATTGCTACAATCAGTATTTAAGTTTGACCACTTACCCTTTACTTTCGCTACTAATTTTTTCCTATTTGCTGAACCGAATAAATTAGAGAACTCCTCTTGTTGAGAAATATTTTTATAAATCTTTTTACCACTTATTGCAGTATCATTTATAAAGTTCTTGTTACCTAATCTACTTGGGGCAAGTGCTGCTAACTCATTATTTTCTAACATATCTACTGCCATATCTTAAAATTTATAATCTATTTTTTTGCTTTCTAATATCTTATTAATTTTTGCAATTTCACTTACACTTAAATCATATTGTAAGAAAGTTGATAAAGAACCCCCAAAAGATTTGTTATCAAAAAGGTATTTAGCATAACTAATAGGTTGTGTTGCCCCACAAGGTCTGTAAAATTGTACTCCAAATGATGCAACTAAACTTAAAATATCAGCTTTGTTTTTCATGTTTTCAAAAACTGAATAAACACTCTTTTCATCCGTACCACAATCGCTAATTGATTCAACTAATCTTTGTACCCATGAGGTATATTGACTTGGGGAATATGATGGTTTTATTCCTTTTTTGGCTAATTCCTTTAACTCCTTTTCCGCTTCCTTTCCACCAACATTAGCATTTTTTATATCTTTTGCTTTCTTTATATTAGAATAAATAGTATATCCAACAAAAGCAATTGCACCTATTGATATTATAGCAATTATTCCTTTACTCCATGAAGGCAGTTTATTATATGTTTTACCAACAGTATTCATATTTATTTTTTTGCAGTACCACCCTTTGTAAGATATGTTTTTCCTTTGTAAGTAAATTCCGCTGAACCCGATTTACTTGCTTTCCCCCATTCTTTCAAAAATGCATCTTCAAATCCTTTATATTTTACATCGTTGATAAGAGCAATGCTTTTTAGCCTTTTAGAAACAAGGTTATTTTTTGCAGCTATATAAATACCAAAAGCTGCTACACCATAAATACCTACATACATTAATGTTTTCAAATTCATTTTTTTATATTTTAATTTTTAAATTAATTCCCTTTAGCATATACATCTTGGATTTTATGTTCTTCAATGTAGTCTTTAATAAACCTATTTATTATTTCGTACCTATTTTTATTTAATTGTGTAGGTGCATCCATGAATGTTTCGCCAAAAGCAGCGTAACCTTCTTTAATAGGATAACCTAATCCTAAATAGATTGTTAATGCGTTTAGGTCTGCTTCCACTTCATCTGCAATATCTGAATTAACGTAATAATGACTAAACTCATGTAATAGTATAGCCATTCTCATAGGTATAGTAAATGGAACAAATGCTTCTTGCGACAATTGTATTCTACCATTTTGAGTAGAAATCCTTGCGGGGGTAGTTAATTTATCGCCTTTCATTGATGTAATTACGGGCATATATTCTATCTTAAACTGACGAGATGAACTAAAATAATCTTTTGGTGGCAACCAACCCGCATTGTAAGAAAACCTTTGTGCAAAACTGACAAAACTTTTCACTATTGGCGTGTCCATCTGCGTTTGACTAAGGGTAACATCTAATGTTTCATTTCTTATTCCTACGACTTCAAAACTACCATCTTCACCTTTTGGCTTGTTTCCGTTATCTTGGTTATATATATCTATCAGCAAAACATTTGGTGACATTGGCATTCTAATGAACAAATCTTCTTCACCACTAACTACTTTTACTGAATCAATGAATTTAGTGTTTGCTTGGTTCTTATCAGAGCCAATTAGCCTAATCTTGCTTGGCTTATTAGTTCGTACCCGAACTCTTACCATACATGGGTTATATCGTGTCCATAAGCTATATTGCATTATATGTACGTTGGTTTTTTTGCTGCCATTCTTTCCAATTCTTTTGCTTTCCTATTTTCTTGCAAACCAAAACCTTCTGCTTTAACAATTTTACTTGCTTGTACGGGAGGTAAAATAATATCGTATTGTTTTAGAAAAGCATTCGTATATTTTTTCTTTTCTATTTCATTTGCTTCTTCAATAAGTTTTGCTTGGTCTAATGGATTTTTTTTCATTTTCTGCAAATGAGCATAATATGAATACCCCAATACGCCAATAACTCCGAGTGCTAATAATAGTTTTTTGTCCATCTTATTTCTTTTTTATCAGTTGAGATACAATTATTGCACCAACAATAATTCCACCCATTATATATAATGTTGTAATCGGAAATCCCAAAACCCTATTTTTATTACTCATTTCTTTTTCTTTTATCCCATTTAATGCCATGTAAACTTCTTGGTTTAAATCGCTATTGATTGGGAATATTCCTTTAGTTTTTTCTCTTGTAAGCCAATTAGAAAACTTTAAAGTACCACCTTCCTCTTTGTATAATTTATACAACTGATTAGCCGTTAACTCCATTGTTTCTACCTCTTCCATTATTTAAAAACAAGTTTTGATGATAATACCTTAGCTACTTTCCCAAGTTCTTTCTTTTTCTTTCTGTCCATGTAGTACATATATCCTACATATCCAATTACTAATACGGCAGCAATGTTTAAAAGATTATTCTTCTTCATCATTATTTATTTTTGGTAAAATTATTTGTGTTAAAACTCCACCGATTATCGCACCAACAAACGCACTTGATATGAGATTATATCCTTTTGTAAAACCATATAAAAGACCTACGCCCATACCAATGAACCCACCCGCAACAGTACCTTTTGTCTTTTTAGAAGACATACTATCAGCAGTTTTAAGATTCCTTACGTTTTCTATTATACTTCTTGCTTCTGACATAATTTTATCTAAAGTTACTGATTATTGATGGTGTTGGAATATTTTTACTTGCACATTTACAAGCAGTTTGAATGTTTGTTGTTTTACAATATCCATCCCCATCAGCATTCATATCTGAATCAAATTTATTGTACAACCCATAAACATTTGGAATAAGATTAGTTTTTTTTGCATAAACTTCACCCGACATACCCGCAAACTGCATGTCCATGTTTACCAAACCTTTTCTTTTGGAAATATTTGTTTCATTAATTGCTACTTTACTTTTGCTTTGTTTGTTTTTTAGCCAAAGCATATAACCGCCAATTGCAACAACTCCAAAACCAATATACATCCAATTTTTCTTTGTCATAAAATATTTTTGTAGTAATTATTTCATTTTACCTAACCTATATGATATAAAATAAGCTAATCCCGTTAAACCAATAACCCATGCCCATTTTTTTTCATTTTTTGTTAATATAATTTGCATAATTATTTTTTTGTTGATTTATAAATTAAAAATCCAATACCAACAACCGCAACTGCACCAATGACAACATAAATAACTGTGTTACTTGATGCACCTTGCTTTTTATTTAAGGCACTTGCTATTTCTTGTTGCTGCAACTGTAATGCTAATGCTTTTTCATCAATTGCATTTTGTTTAGCAGCCGTATCAGCATTTACTTTACCTAATCCCGCAGTAATTCCCGCATTAATATTGTCGGGGGTAAGTACATTTGTTTTTACAAAACTCCATATTCCCGAAATTGCAGAACCCGCTTTAGTTTTTTGTCCCGATGCTTTTCTTTGTGCAGTAGACATTTTACGCAAATCCGATTTAGAAGTCTGACTTGCAGTTGTTATACCACTTGCTACGGAAGGATTAATGGTAATCAAATTTTTAAAGTCATCCCATCCCGTAAAATCATTAAAATCGTCAACACCCGTAAACCCTCTTTCGTATGTAACATCATCAACACCCGTAAACCCAAAATCTTGACTATTGCCTACAATACCCATAAAAGTTTCACCCGCTTTAGGTAATTTCTTTTCAAGTATTTTAGCCAATTCACTTTTGAATAATGAACTTTTTTTATTTGCAACTAAAACGGCAGTAGTAACCTCTAAATCAGAAGGAGAAGCATTTAATTTAACGCCACTTTTCTTCAAAAGATTAACCAATGCACCCTTGTCAGTTACAATAGTATAGCTAATTAATTCTTCAACACCTTTTTTAGTATTTATAGCCATTTTATTATTTTTTATTAGTTGAAATGATTGCAAGTGCTATAATGACTGCACCCGCTAAAACCATAACCGATGTTTCGGTAGTAATTTTTTTATTTTCGGCGATAACCATTGCTTGTTGTCCCGAAAAATTCATATAGTCAATAATACCTTTTGAAGTATCATTTTTAGTATCTTCTTTGAGTTGAGGATATTTCTTATTGAAATAATCCATAAATAATTCCTTGTCGGGATTATTTTCAATAATCTCCATTAAAACGGGTTCACCTTCCATTGCAACTAATTGTTGAAGAACTGTCCCCAATGGTTGTGTTTTTTCAAAGGTATAGCCATATTTATGTGCAATACATTTTACAAAGTAAGGATTAGTAACTGCCGTATAGCTATAAATATTTGCCCCTTGCGTCATAATAACAAATTTAAGTATAATAAAAGTAAAAAAGGGATGAAGGGAACTAATATCCACTTCACCCCCATTTTTATTTTAACTCGCTTATCTTATCGTACTGCGGGTCTGATAATTTGTGGATTACCATACTGCTTAGATACGGGAGAACCCGCCAAGCCACGAGCAATGTTGATGTTGTCAGCGGGGTAGAATTGGAACTGAACTGAAGTTGCAGCAAAAATGCTGAAAGTCAATTTAGTGAAACCATCAATTCTAAACGCTTGTTTCAATTCAATAACACCCGCTTGATTTTGATATGGGTCAATGGTAGGAGTTAAAATTTTAACTGCTTGATTACCATTCGCATCTTGCGTAGTAAGTGTTAAAGACTGAAGAACTTGACTTGTTACACCGTTGATTGAAGAAATCAAAGTAGAACCGATTGTGAACGGAGATACACTTGACTGATTCAACAAGTTGTAGTAAGTTGTGTTACTTAAACCCGAAGTGATAGTGGTAGAGTTCAAAGTTAATGAACCACCCGAAAAACCCGCAGAGTTCAAAAAGATGTACGCACCAAACAAATCAACTGATACCGCAGCGTTTGAGGCATTAGATACAGTAAGAATGTAAGGTTGTGACCTCATTGGACTTGGTGCAGCCATACCATCGCCATCGGCACGATAAAACTGTGCAATATCGGTGTCATCGGTGAAATTTTCCCAAACACCATCAACGCCAATAAATTGTTCGTTGATAGAACGATTTGCGTTTTGAAGATACTTTTGAATACTTGACATTTTATTAAATTTTGAATTTTAGAAATATTTATTCCAAGCTAAAAATCTTACTTGACAATTTTTGCTTTGTTAAGCAAAGGCTTCAATGCAGCATCGTAAAGAGCAACACCAACCGCAACTACCAAGATTTGTCCTAAAAGTTTTTTGTAATCCATTGTTTGTTATTTAAAGACTAATTATAAAATATTGGAATTAAAATTCAGATTTTAATTTCCTTTACCAAATATAAATAATAGATATAAATTACTATAAACATTGACTTGTGTATCTTTGCAAACAATAGTATTATGCAATTAGCGTTATATTGCAATATTTACCCTTAACTATATTATGCAAAAAAACCCACGTAGATACGTGGGTAATTGCCTAATACATAATGAACAAAATATTTATTTATCTAAATAAGAATTAGCTATTCTTTCTTTTACTTTTTCTCTTGCAGTATTATCGTTATATATCTTTTTATTTTTCTTATCTACTTGTGTAAGATAAGGTTTAATCAGTTCTCTATGTTTTGTATCTATATAATCATTAACCGCTTGGTCAAATACTTCTCTGCTAAAATCCCCTCTTATTTTTCCTTCATCCATGTCAACATAAACGTAGAACCTTTTATTTCCGCTATTATATTCATTGTTAACCATGTGTTCCGCTATCTTCATGTACTCCTCTTTATCGGGAAATTTCATTTTATGTCGTTCCACACTTTCGTTATTTTTATGAAATCGCATAAGGTTCGTATTACCCCATATTTTAGTATTTATCCTACCTATTGACTGATAAGATAAAAGTATATCTAACCCAACGTGACGATTAGTACATATTGCACCAACAAGGTCAGCGGGAAGGTGGTCACTATGCCATTTATTAGGGTCTTCAATTAATAGCAACCCATTGCGAAAAACATTCAGTACATAAAATACTGCATTTGCCCATTCATCTAATCCCATCCTTTGCCCATCGGGTCTAAAAGGTCTAACCCTACGAATATCTATACTTGGATGTACTGTGTACAAAGCAATGTGTTCAAGTGAAATAGCTTTTATACCATATACGCTATATTCATCGTTAACATCCATTATCAAGCATTTCCTACCTACAATGCCTCTATATGGGTCACCCATCGCATAACCTTGCATCATAAGATTATGTTGATAGGACTTACCAACTCCCTTTTTGCCACACGCTACAATCAATAAAGGTTCTCTCATATCTTTTTCTTTAAAGTCATTTCTACCCTTGCTGCATCTTTATATTTACTAAATGATAAAGTTCTTATTTCAGTATCACAATTTGTAAAATCATATTCAACTTTTTGAAAATCGGGTTTTTTTGTGAATACGGGGAAGACTTTACAACTTTGTACGTGTAAGCTAAAGTCATATTCATTTAAAGGTGAAAAAATTAATTTTGTTGATTCAGATTCAAATACTGATAAAAAATTAAATATTTCTTTTTTAAATGCTGCCCATTCCTCCGATTTAATTATCATAATTAATCGTTTAAATTATCTTCATTGTCTTTTGTTTCAGTAAGTATAATGGATTCAACTACTGCTTCTTTATCTACCCCGTTTACATAATCGCTTATAGTTTTTTTCCTTCCTCTCTTACCCGTTTTCCTTTGTGCCATAGCTTCTTGATAAGAACTTGGTTTAGATACATTTTCTGAATCTTGCTTCCACTTCTTTTCTTTTGCCCTTTGTTCGATTACCCTTTCTTTACCCGTTTTAGGTATTTCCATTTGTTGAACTGTTGAACTCATTACAGTTTCATTATTTTGGAAATTAAAATCACTTGCATCGGTATCTACACTTGGCGTTGGTGCATACCCATAGGGTTGTGTAGTTGTATCGTTGTAAGTTTTATTATCTTTTTTAGGTTTTGGCTTAACCCCATTACCTTCTTTGTATGCTTGTGTTTGCTCTTTGATTATTTCTATCATGTCAGACATTTGTCCTTTCATCTGATAGAACAACACACCCTTTACCGCAATATCTTTACCGAATAAATACATTAGCATTTGTTCATCTGTTAATCCCGCACCTCTTTTAGCTAATACCCTTTCAAGTATTGGCGTAACTTCTTTTTTAAATTGTGGACTAACCGTTAAAGTATCTTTGCTTTGCTCATTAAACTCTTCAATGAAATTTCCCGCAGTTATAGTATTTCCATAACCATCGGGTATAGGAATAGACAAATCAATTTCTTGTTCTGATTCTAACCTTCTTAACTTACGCTGATTAAATTGCAAACCCATATTAGCAAATCCATGCATTTGCTCATAGCCATCTACAATAAGTTTAGCAAGATGTTTCGCACCTTCCTTTTTTTCAGCATCGGGTACTTCATTCATGGAAGGATTTACGCTGCTTGATTTTTTGTCTGAATCGTCTGCACCCGCAGCCATCATGCTACCGCCATCCCTAATTGTTTTATAAGGATTTTGCCTACCACCAATGCTTTGTGGTTGATATATTGGTTCGGGAATACCACTACTTAATTGATTTTGGTCTACCGCAACATTTTGTACTGAATATGGTTTTTCGCTTACTACATCCATTAATGGATTGTATGCGGGTTTTGGTGCTTCAACTTGTGGTTCTATGCTACTTAAATTGTTTTGTTTTTCCATGTTGGTTATTTTTTTATTTCTTTAATTTTTATATCTAATTTACTTTTTGTTTTTATATAAATTATATCGTTTTCTACTTTTGGGTTTAAATTTTCTATTAACTGCCTATATCTACTCAAAACTGAAAAATCTTTATCTACAAAAACACCTAATTTACGCAAATCATTCATTGAATAATCGTTGTACAAATAGTATAAACAAAATCCTACTGCATATCTATTTTCACCTCTTTTATATTTTTCAAATAAAATATCGTTCAAATTTAATGAAAATTCATCAGCTATTGTATTCAACACTTTGCTTACATAAATATCTTTAATCTCAATGCTATCCGCTTTATGTAATATTTTCATAGTTTCTTTAATCCCATTTTTTTTCAAAATGTTTATAAAGGCTTGAAATACTTCTAACGATGTATCTTCAACATTCATGGAATGAATTATTTATGCACAAATATATTGCAATAGTATTGCTTTTGCAAAAATGATACCATTGTAATGTATGTTAATTACCATTCTTTGATAATTGATTTTAGCTTACTACCATTTTCTTTGAACCACTTACCATCAACAATGTTCAGCTTTACATTTGGATGATATTTCTTCATTCGCTTGTACTTGGTTCTATCTTTAGGTGTTTCGTAACCCTTTACTTCGTAGTATTCTACTTTACCACTTGGAAATTCTACTTTCCAATCGGGCAAATAACTTGCAGTTCCTCTTTTTATGCCTTCAAACCAAAATGTTTCGGGTTCATAATGATAGTCAACTACGTATTTATGTTTAAGCATAAGTGATAAATATAAGCAATACCTACGTTCCCAATTGGATTTTAAATACATTCTCTTTCCATCTATTTCAATCCATCCTTTCCAAACTGACCTCTGTGTTATTGGTTTCCCCCCCGTAGTTAATTTCATTATAGCTTGTATTTTGCTTTAAATTCTTTGTCCTTTATTATCTGCTCAAAACAAAGTATTGCAAAATCAATATCTGACTGATAATGCAAACCTAAATACTGTCTTGAATAACAAATATCATTAGCCAAAGATTCAAAATAAGCAAAATGTTCGGGTATATAGTTGCCCAATACATAACATATAATTTTAGATTGCAATGCGTGTCCCGAAGGGTATGATGGGGTATTTGCGGAATATGAGGAGTAAGGGAATAGCTTTATTTTGTATGCAAAAGCTAACTGATATGGTCTTGCACGTTGGAAGTACATTTTTAGTTTTGCAAGTAATGGGTTTATGTCATCAAATAAGCTATCAACTACATTGATAATTTCTTCACTTAGTTTCATGTCTATACATAACTTCGCAAAACTTCTTTCAAGTTCATGGTCGTAAGACAAATATCTTTTAAGCATATCGGGATGCTTAACTATTTCTGCTGCATAGTCTACAAGTACATTTAGTTCTTCCCTTGTTGCTTTAGATGAATTTCTTGGGAATGAAAATTTCGATAAACTTTCTAAATGCTTGTCTAAAAAAGAATTAGCTTCAAGATATGGCAATAAATCATTTGGAGGATTGCCATAGACGATTGAGTCAAGCATATTTTATGGTTTTTTTTACATTAATATTCGCTTTCGGGTTCTTGCTGAATTTTTCCCGTTTGCATTTTGTTCAGCTACTATTTTAGATGTCATTAATTCAACTTTGTTTAACCTTGCATTTAAATCAGCGTAACCCGTTTTTGTCATGGTCATTTCAAACTTGTAATAGTAAATAGCATAAAGAAATGTAGCCACCCCAAGTGCTAAGATACTTGCTTCCACTAAATTTATATCTGAAAAAAAATCTTTAATTGAATTTGTTTGACCACCCTTTTCCATTTTACCACCATCTTCAAGCGTTGGTGACTGAAACGTAGGGGGAGGCATTGCACCACCTTGATTCATCATAGGTGCTTGTGGCATAGCAGCACCCGCAGCCATTGGTTGTGCGGGAGGAGTTGGCATATATGGAGTAGTTCCTTGATTCATAATTTATTTTTTCTTATTCTTGTATAAATAGTAACCGCCACCTACCGCAGCTATCGCTAATATCCACCAATACTTCTGAAATAAAGTTTTCTTCTTTGCTGCACCTTCATTAGCACCACTACCGCTACCACTTCCTACGCCACTACCTATTCTTGATGAAGGTGAAACGCCCAAATCTATTGGCAATATTACAATAGGTTTTACCGTTGTTGTTGAAGTAGTTGTACTTGTTGTTGTTAGTTCTTCATCAGATATTATTTTTCTTGCATCACCAAGATTAATGTCATCATTTTTTTCAAGTGTTTTCTTTGATGCCAATGTAACATCTGCGGGTACTGTTGTAACTATTTTTGCTTCTTCTTGTTGCGTAGTAGTTGTCTTAGGAGATATAATTATATCATCGGGTTGTGTTGGAGGCTCAATAGGTGCATCTAATACGCCAACACCAACGGGTGCAGTTACGTTCATTTCATCGGGTACATAATAAGACATTCCCGTTTTTTTATTACGTACACGATTTTTAGGGGTAACAAAATTATGTTCCCCTTCAAATATAATTACCTTTTCTTTTGTCATGTTACCCTTTTTTGAGTTCCGCTGCTGCTCTTTTTATAGCCATTGTCCACGCTTCACCATCCTTACGGATTTTCTTTGCGTGTTTTGCTATATCAGATACACTAATTTTTTTTGTTGCTTTAGCTACTGCCATGATTTTTATTTTATATTGTTATTGACCCGCTTTCCATCCCGAAGAAACTACACGAACTGTCAAATAAAGTACACCTAATCCAACTGCTATTCCAATGATTGTCGGTACTAATCCTTTCTTTTCCATTTTATTAATTTTTAAGTTATAAAATATGTTATATAAAGATATTACTTTTTACTTAAAACCTAAATTATTAATCCAAAAATCATCACCACCGCCTATAAAACCCATTTCTTCTACACCTTCTGCTTTTTTTATTACACTATGAACTAAATTACGTTTTAATATTTCAATTCTATCATACATACGTTCTCCATTGCCTTTATACGTAGTACCAAATTTTATACCCCAATCATAACTGATAAGATAACTTGAATCACCTTTTAACAAAAATGGTTTCCCATTGACAATTAATTTTGCTAACCCATTTTTAAAATCAACGCTTTTTACTTCTACTTTAGGATTCCAAATGTTGTTTTTATAAAATGTAAATGCTGAAAATAGTGCTAATGCTGCTGCACTAATACCCGCTATTTTTAATAAAGCATTTTCGCCTTTGTCTAATGAAAATTGTGCCATATTGTAAATTTACACTATTTATATGGATTATATTTTGGTTGTCCATTAACCCTTATTGCTTTTAAAATTTGCTTCTTTTGTACTCCTTTTGCAGAATAAGATACATGAACCCAATCGGGGTTTGTATCAGTACCAAATTCCCAAATCAATTGATTAAATTCTAAATTATCTTTTATATAATCAAAAACTTGTTTGTTAGTAATTCCATTGCTTCTACCATCTTGGTCTAAGTCCATTGCTTCACCCGTACAATGCTCACTTGTAGGCGAAGAACCCTTTGTCGCATCATTCAACGCTTTGCTTCTATATCCACTTGATAAGTAAATTGGTTTTCCTAATCCAACTCTTATTTTCTCAAATAGATTATTAGCAAGTATTTTAGCGTTTTCAAGATGTTCGGGTGTTGGCGTATTGTCAATACCATTACGTTTTGCAGTATCGCTTACAATAAATTCAGCTAATGATAGATGTGCAGATAATTGCATAAATTAAGGTTTTACTGTTTTATTTTCATCTTTTTTAAAAATGGTTTGTGCAGCGGAAATACCTAATGAACCAATAGCAACGGCAGTAACACATTCTACTAATATTGTAGCGGGTGCAATATGTTCTTCAGAAAAACTATTCCATAGTAATGTTACGCACAAAAATGTTGTTGCCATTATTCCCGCAAAACGCTTACTACTTAGTTTACCATCTTCTGCTAATAAACTCCAAATGAAATTTTTTATCCCTTTCATATTATTTATCTGTTTGTTTTTTTGTGCCAAAATAAAACGAAAAAATCATCAATATTAATGTTTTAATCAAGTCAAACAATTCTTTATCTTCATTATCAGACAACAAAGATATTTTGAATGCTACAACTTTATCTACTACCCACACGCCAACCAATGCAGTAAATACAAGTAATATAAACTTAACTAATACCTCTTGTGTTTCATTAGCAAATAATTTGTTTACGTATGTTAATGCCAATCCGATTAACACTATGCTTATTAGCACACCGAAAATCATCACAAATTGATTAGCACTACTAAACATTAGCAAGAATTAATAAAATCCACAAAATTTTATCAGCATAATACCCCGCACTTCCAACAACGTGTCTATCCTTTTCATGCCTTTGTTTATACGCTTTTCTTCTTCTTTCCGCATATTCTTTACCCTCTTCTGACATGAAGGTTGGATAATCCCCATAACCTATCGCACCTATTGAGGCTATCTTTTCTCCTTTTTTATTGTACACATCAATTTTTTTACCGCTTACAACTGAAGGTTTTATTGTAACCCCAAGTTTTTTGGCTTGTGAAAAACTGTATGTTTTTATCTTATATGACATTTTTTTAAGGTTCAATCTTTTTTCATCACTACTACGCCAAGTGTTACTACTGCAACAAATCCCGCCAATAGCCAAAATCCACCACCGCTTTTCTTTTTTACTTCACCACCGTTGGTTGCATTTGCATTACCGAATATTGGATTATCAGATACTTTTGCTTCATTATGATGTACGGTTTGCGTTTCATTTGCATTAGGATTAGCATTGTTTTTCTTGTTTGCTCTACCTTGACCCATCTTCTTTGCATTTTCTGCCCAAACATCTTTCATCTTATACCATTTGTTTATAACACTAACCAATTCTGCATCTGCTTCTCTCAATGCTATTTCATATTCTTCTATTTGTTCCTCTAATACTGCTAACGCATTATCATCCTCAACACTTTCCGCTTCGTTTACCAAATTTTGATAATCTTCCCATGCATCGTCAAATTCAGATTGCAAGTCATTAATCTTTTTGGTTGTTTGTGATGCTTGTACTCCGTAACTCTCTAATAATTGTGCAAATTTTACTTCAATCATTGTTTGTTTTTTAATTGTATGTTTATTTTTAAATTGCTTTTTGCTGATATATTAAACTTAAAAATCCATCCTTACCCAACATTTTGTAAAGATACCCTCTACTTTCTTTTGGTACACGAATATTTGTTGCAAGTGATAAACTATCTATTGGGGTTATAATAGCTTTACCCTCACTTACCAATGCTTTTGTATATGCACCCGCATTGTACGCTACCATTGCCTTGTTTAACTGTCCCCCGTAAATAGAATTTCCAAATCTTTCTAATAGCCATCTGATAATTATAACACCCGACATTT
>Ga0181351_1000233_pt1 | contig 15263 bp, 19 predicted proteins | sample Su13VDMM15SD_FD_170485 | JGI IMG/M metagenome (GOLD analysis project Ga0181351, IMG submission 170485) | Freshwater viral communities from Lake Michigan, USA - Su13.VD.MM15.S.D | ecosystem: Environmental > Aquatic > Freshwater > Lake | place: USA: Michigan | collected 2013-07-16 | reverse complement strand
TGGGGTTTCCATTAAAATAGGATTACCATTAGCATCCATTACCTCATTTATTGATCCGTCCGGATTAACTCTCTCCCATAAATAATAGGTTATAGCTGCATATGCATCTGAACCGAAATGCATTACCATTAATGAGTCTATGATTTGAAGAAAGGGTTCATCATAAGAAGAATAATCTAATTTAAGATCGGCATATAATAGATCAGTACGATTGGTAACCTGCTCCATTCCCCTTATAATAGAAATAAATAGATCTTTCTTTTGCTGTTTTTTAGTATGCTTCTTTCTTTTTAAAGATGATGATACATTTAGCATCTGGTCAATAGCATGCTTTATTGGATCTAGGGAATCGCTCATATCTTTAGTTTAGTACTTTTACGCAGTTTTATCTTAGACCTTAATGTAGTAAGATTTGCGCATTTCTCAAACCTTTCCTGCTTTTCGTAATACTTAATGCAGCTATCAATAGCACTAACCCATTGATCCTTAGATAGTTCAACGTATTCTTCTGTATTATTAACTCTGAAAAGCTGGGCTGTGGTTTTTCTTTTAGATAGAGCATATGATATACCTGCTGTGGTATGCTCGAATATAAACTTTTGAACTTCTTCTGATTCTAAAATAAAATCAGTTATGTTCTCGTCTACAGGGTATACGTTTAGTACAGGAACTACCCTTTCTTTTTTCTTCTCTACCATAATCCTAATATATTAGTATTATTTACCCTTAATTATATCGTACATTATAAAATCTGAAATAGAAGCTAGAGGTACTGTAAACCCTATCTCTAAAGGAGATCTAGGCTGTAAATCTCTATCTATTTGCATATTTGTAGCAGCGAATTTCTTTTGTAGAATAATAGCAATCTTGGTAGCAGCTTCACTCAATTCTCTAACATCTGTTTCAGTATTAACAGGTATAAATCTAATTTTTATTCCTTTCTTAGTTTCTGAGATATTAGTATCAAAATATACGTTATATTCTTTATTATCTAAAGATACTTTGTATAGAGGTTTAGGTACTATGCTTGCTTCTTGTAATTTCATTATATTTTTCCTTTTATGCTAGATACTATTTGTGCTATTTCAAAGCCTTTAATACCTCCAAATGTTGCTTCAAGAGCTTTGATTATAGGTGAAGCAGGTCCTAATATAGTACCTACAGCATTACCCATAGCTAAAGCTAGAATTAATACATATACTATTTTTGCTGTTGTATTTAATTTTGCTTGATCTACTTTACCATTTACATACCATTCGCTTTTGGCTATTCCGAAAAATTTAATACCAGATTTAATAGCTTTTATATATAGACCTTCCCATTTATGGGCAAAATGGTCTATTTTATCCGCAATTTTATTCTCTTCCTTTCCGGTAAAAGCTTTAGAGATTTTATTTACCGCAAAAGCAATACCTTGTAAAAATTTAGGAGCAACTAATAATCCACTTCCTATTAATGTAATAAGGGCTTCATTAAGTTCTCCTTGAACTTCTGATATTTCTTCTTCTTCTTCTAGTTCTTCATCAAATCCTTCTAGACCTTTTAAAGCTGATAATCCTTGAGATAAAGCTGCATCAGTTTCATCTTCATTAATTTGTATACCTGCTAACTCCTGTAATCTTCTAGCTTCTAATATTAATTGTGCCATATTCTTTATATTTTAATATAAATATCTACTTACCTACTTTGATTAAACTTTTCTCGTAACTCTTTATATCGTTAATTGTTATAGTAAATATATCTAATTCAAATTTTCCTATTTCCCCTGATTCAGTTATAATATCTGATAGATTTTGAATAATATTAAATGATTCTTGGTTAATCAATCTTCCATCAAATTCTATTATAATATCTCCTTCCGGGGTATTAGATTTTTTATTAAATATCTTTTTACTTAGATCGTATTTTGTATTGTCTTTCTCTGCAGTAATATATTGATTAATCAAATACTCCCCATTATCATCAACATAAATTTTATCACCCCAAGGTTCTAATACCGATAGTAAGTTAAAGTCGCAGTTATTAATAACCAATGATTTATTATATCTTTTATTATGTATAGAATTTCTAAAACCCCATTTCCTAATAAAGTTCATATTAGAGTTTCTTTCTATAATCTGAGTTTTAGATTTATAATCTTCTGAGAAACGAGATGTTTTACTTACGAAATGATAACATATAGAATCTAAAGATGTAATTAAATTTAATCCTAATAATTTAAATCGTAATATTAAATCATCGTCTTCACAGAACATAGGACTAAATAAATTATCAAAACCTCCTATACTCAATACCTTATCCCTAGGAATACACATAAAAAAAGTAATTCCGGGTTCAGTCTTATCTTTATATTCTTCTTGTTTTTCTAGAGCAAATTTATATAGTTCTTCTTTATTAAATGTTTCTAATTCTACTCCTAAATCTTTAATTATCTTTCCAGGTCTTATGTGTCCGGCAAAGATCGGAGGTTCAACAGTTGTATATGATACTGCTGTATCCGGTGATGCATGCTTCTCTAGATTCTCTATAAAACCTGGTGCTAATACCATATCATTATGAGCATACGCTACATATTCTTTAGTAGCTAGTTCTGTTGCTTTATTAAAATTGTCTGAGAATATTCCTTGCTGGGGACTATGAAATGTTTTAGTGTACGGATCATTTAACGAATCTAACCATTCATGAGTTCCGTCTATACTATTATAACTACTAAAGCATATTTCTAGTTCAGGATAAAGTTCTCTAGTTGTTTTATAAAAATGCTTGTTGTACTCTAAATTATTCTTTAGAGCTACTAATAATGATATATTATTTTTCATTATGAATCAATTAATTGTGTGTAACTATATACTTTTTTATATTCTATTATAAAAATTATTTAATTCTAAATTAAAATTATTTTCTGCTTGTTTACTATATTCTTCTTTTTTATTGATAATAGATAAGTAATTAATATAAAAATTATCTCTATAAATATAATTCTCCGCTATGACTAAATTCTTTACAATATATTGTTGAGGATTCATCTGTTTCTGTTTCATTATTTCACAGCAGTACATAATATATGTATCATCTCTACCATATGGACCAAATGAATCAGGTATATCGGTTAATTGTAATAGTTTAGCTGATATTAGATTAAACCAACCGCCGCCAAATTTAAAAGTATCAATAGGCATTAATGTTATATCTCCATAATCTTGAGTTAGTATTGAATATGGATTCATTATCTTTTTTTCAAATCCATATTCTTCATTTTGATATAATTCGTTTACTAGTACATCCCAAGTTTGATCCCATAATTTAGGTGTTTGCGGAGATATTATATAAAATTCATTATCAATTATCTTAGCTGCATTAATTAATAATGCTAATGTTTCCGGTTTAAATATAACATCACAATCTAGATAAATAAAATTATCTGGTGTATATTTTCTTATACTATCTCTCCTTTTATCATCTATACCTAAGCATGTTCTATCATCGTTTATATCAAATATTAATTCATACTCGTGAAGTAATTCTTTAATTTGTAAGAACTTATCTATAAAGAACTGTTTAGGTAATTTAGATTCATTCCAATCAACTAAATTTAAATTTAAAGTAGCATCAATTATTACTTTATCATTAATATAACAATTGCTTATTTTTAGTTGTTTAGCTTGCCATTCAAACCAATCAATTTCATGAGGTAATATATGTATTATTATTTGTGTTACCATTATATTTTAGGTTTAATTGTTGCTACATCTGGGTAAGCTGAGTGTCTTTTTATTACTTTATTATCATAAAAATTATTTTTAATACAATATTCATTAAATTCTTTTATACATTCTTCATAACTAAATAATTTACCTTCCCTATCCATATAGGTATATTTAGGATATAAATTATATCCTTGACTCCAATACCCATCACTTATATTATGTCTAAGCATGTATTTTGGAGCTATAATATATTTTAATGTTTCACTTGTTAATGAAGGAAATATTGAAAAGCTAGAATTAGAAGCAATTAAGTATTTTGCATTTTTAATTATAGAATAATCTTCTCCAATCCCAAAATCATAAACATTATCAGCTAACTCTGGAAGAAATTGTTTAATTGTATTTGTATCTTCTGTTATAACTAAAAAAGACATATTAGGATTAATATCTAACATATGATTTATAGCATTAATCCAATATGATCTAGGTAAAAATACATCTTGATCTAAATTTGCTCTAACATTTAGTATACAAATATCATCTGAACTAAAGTCATATTTATCATATTCTGGTTTTATTTTTAACCATTGTTTTACTTCCTCTATTCTATGATAAAAATAATCAGGTCCTTGCATTATTCCTAATATATGTGAATTATCAGGAATATTTTTTAATTGTTCATCTGTTTTATTTACCCATGCACCATAATTAATATCGTGGAAACATGAATTATTAAAATACCTATATTCAACCTCATTATAAAATAATTCTATTTTATCTATATCTACTGGTTTGCCCATGTCTAAATCTATAAAATACAATCCTTTATCATTATACCTTTTATCTCCCCAACACCCATGAGGGTCATGAATTCCAAAATCAACACCCCTATCAGCAGCTATTGCTCTAGTTGAAACATAACATGCTAGTTGGTTTCCTAATCCCTGACCATATAATATTTCTGTTGATATCATATCTATTCTTTAATTAAATGACTATATAATTCTATATTATTGATCAAATATTCAGGATGTGTATCTTTACTAATTGGCACCTTAATGGATTTATCTCCTCTAAAATCATATATTGTATCATCTACATTCATCATTTTATCAACATTATCTATTATATGACTTTGATTATTTTCTTGGTGACTATATGATTGTAATTTTATTTTTACTTTATCAATTCCACCCATCCAACTAAAATGCCATCCACTATCTATTATATCATTATTATCTTGAGCTCTTAATTCATTAAGAGAATAATATTTCATGTTTTTCCAAGTTCCCATTCTAGAACCTTTCCAATTTGAATTTATTTCTCGATTATATGCCGTATTATCAATGTGAGAAAAATGCATCATATTAAGATAATAACAATAGTGTGTTTGATTAAATGTATAAAAAGAATCAGGTTCGAAAAATTCGCTTAATCTAGATAATATTTCCGGATTAGGTATTTCATCTAAATCTGATGAAATAAGAATATCGTTATCAGAAGCATTTTCCATTCCTAATTTAACTGATTCTTTTTGGAAGAAATCTCTTCCAAATCCCATTTCATGTGGTACAAATCTATTAAATAGTCTAGTTTTAGATATATCATCATATATTCCTTTTATAATTTGTTCTTTAAAAGTAATAGGAGTATTATTAGGTAAAGTAGAAAAACTATTAGGGATTTCTGTTACTTTAATATGAATTATTTTATCTAAAAACTTACTAAATCTTTCTTTATTCTCTTCAAAAATAAAAGATTTAGGTGTGCCTTGATGTGTTACTGATGCCTCTACCAGTATAAAATAGTCTACTACATCGTTTAATGTATTTAGTCTAAGTTCCAATAATTCTAATTCATTGAAAAATAGAAATCCATCATATATTTTCATATTTATCTATTATATATTTTAATTCTTGTTCTTGTCTTTCTTTTGTTGCTAAAGTATTAGTTATTTGATTTTCATGCTCTCTATTAACTATTGAAATATAATTACAAACATTAGGTAATCCAAATTTATCATATAATCTTTTATAATAATCAACATCCATTAACCATATTAATTCTTCATCAAACTCAATTATATCTTTATTTTTAAACATTAATACACTAGGAGAACTAATAGTATTTTGACCATATTGAATTTTATCATGATATTGAGGATAGAAAGATTTATTTATTTCTGCTCCATTATAATGACAACATGCTGTTACTAACCAATTTTCTTTAAAACATTCTATTTGTTTTTCTAAACTATATTCATCATAAAGAAAATCATCTTGAAATAATATTTTAATAATATCTCCTTTAGCATTCTTAATAGCATTATTTATATTAGCAGATGAATTTCCTCTTTTATTTTCATTCTTAATGTAATTTATTCTCATTACTTGAGAATATTGCTTACATAATAACTCTATATCATTTGATTGACTATGATCAGATATTACTATTTCAAAATTAGAGTAAGTTTGAGAGTAGAGTATATTAAAAGAATATTCTAAATACTCTACTCCCTTACCTTTCATTTCATATGTTGGAATACAAATGCTTATTTTTTTATCCATAATTAATTTCTGTTTAAAAATATTTTTTTAATATATTTGTGCCCGTCTTCATAAAATAGATTCCAATTTGAAAGACAATCTCCATCTAGATTATTTTCATGCAAATTAATTCCTTCTTCTTTCATACATAATCCCATTATTCTTTCTGAATGTTGAGATTCTGATTTATTTGTAGGTAAAAATGATGTATGTAATTTTTTACTAATAAATTTTTTCATAACATTTCTTTTTATAATACAATTTGTACCAAAACAACATGGTATAGTTTCTATAGGTTTATTTATAAAATTATAACCTGTATTTTCAAAAAAACTAGGGCAAGTATTTGGTGGATAAGGTTCATTAAAATACAAAAATGTATAACTTTTATCATTGTTTATAAATTCCAATAATGAGTGTTTAATAATAATAGTGTCTTGGATTAAAATATAAACTGATTCATTTGGGTATATTTCATAAGCTTTCCATAAAGCCCCTACTTCATAATTATTATTTTTTTGATCCAATATTTTTACGTTAGACAATTTTGGAATATCATTAAAATAAGAATCACTATCAGAATAGGAATCCACTACAACTATCAATTCATTAGGATGAAATGATAAAATTGAATTAATACATTCTATTATAGTACTTCCTTCACTGTATTTACAAGGAATAATAAACATAGTTAATAATTTTTAATATAATCACTACAAATCCCTTTGCAGTGAGTAATGGTATCATTGTTAATCTCTGGCATCACTGCTATTGAATTTTTTATGGGCTGTTTACCTGGGTGTACCCAAATATAGTTTTGACTAGTTAAAGTTAAAGTATCTTCTTGATGCCAAAAATAATTAATAATATACCCACATTCTTTAAAATAAACAACAGCTTCAACATTTTTACAATGAACCCATAATCGATTAAATCTATCTTGTATCCATCTAAAATCTATACCATATTGTGGTTTATCATGACCTAAATAAATTAAACCATCAATATACCAAACATCAATCTCAACATCATAACCTTCTTTGATAGCTTTATCAATATAGTTTGGTTCATTTTCATATGACTCAAATTTACCGTTTGTATTTCCTCTATGTGATATTAGTATCATACTACTGGGGGATAACCTACTCTTAAATATTCTCCCCATCCACTTCCTCTATCAATTCTTCTTAATATTCTATATCCTCTTTTACGTATAACAATATTATCTCCAGGACAATGTTTATTATTAAATATTTCTTTAATAATTTTTCCAATTTCTTTTGGAGATAATCTAGTTTTAGGATCTTCATTAGGAAAATCTTTTTCTCTCATTTTAGTATCAACTCTTCCAGGAGATATTGAATACGCGTTATATCCTTCTTTTGCTAGAGACTGTACTAATGTTATTACTCCTGACTTTGATACACTATAGCCTGAGTGGTTTGGTTTACCATACAAACCAGCTACAGAAGCCATGAAGATCATTGTTTTAACATTATTACAAATAGAGGCCTTTGCTACATGATAGCTGCCTAATAAATTAACTTCAATTTCATGCTTCCAATCATTTATATCTGAGTGTAAAATATCTGATACATGAGATACTCCTGAGGTGCATATAACAACATCTGGTTTTTCTTTAGAAATTATTTTAAATACTTCATTGTAATTTCTTACATTACATTGTGACTCTGGTATGACTATTCCACCAATGTTAGGGATGATTCCATTTATCGCTATTTCCCCACCTCCTATAATAATTGTTTTCATACTAAATCTATATTATTTGTTAATTCTTCAGGTGTACCTAACATAATTGAGTGAGCATTATATGCTCTTAATTTAAAACCATCCTCAATCATTAATTTTAAAGCAGATGATACATAAAATTCATCTTTTTGTCTAATATTATCTTTGATTATTTTTTTACTAGCATTAATAAAATCAGAAGCATTTTTAAAATAATAAACACCAGCAACTGCTATATCTGATATTACTTCTTTTTCAATAATATCTATTATTAAGTTATTAGTTACATTAACATAAGAATGATGAGGATTAGTAGATTTAAAAGTAATTAATCCACCATCCATATCTTTACATTTATTGATAAAATCATTTACATCAAATATAATTTTTTGATCACAATTTGCTAAAATCAATTCACCGCCCTGAATTAATTCTTCAGCATATAGAATAGTTTGTAATGAACCTTCAGTAGGATTATCTAGTTCAATTATATCAAGATTATATAAAGAAGAACTTAATTCCTCTTTACATTTATGATGTGTTCTAGTTATTAATATAATTTTATTTACATTAATTGGAGAAATATTATCTATAACCATTTCTACCATAGTTCTATCTTTAAGTTGTATAAAAGGTTTTGGTTTAACATAACCAGCATCTTTAAATCTTTTCCCATCACCTGCCATGGGAATTAATATATTAATTTTATTCATATTTTATTTAGTTTTAATTACAAATGTGTGGTTTCCTACTCCACCAGCATGGCTAGACCAATTGTCTTTTAATCCAGGTACAATGGCATCATGTTTTGATGTATACCATCCATTTTTTTCAAAAGCATCCATCCACCATTGTTCATCTTCAGCGATTAAGTGAGATATTTCCATATGATATTCAGGGATTCTATACACTCCATTATCCCCAATAGGGATAACACATAATATAGTACCAGCTACATTTTTTAATGTTTGTAACATTTCATCTAATTGAGGCAATGTTAAATGTTCTAACATATCTTTTATAACAATGTGGGAGTAACCAAAGTTATAATGTGAAGTCCAATCAGTGCAATTCCAGCAACCTTCAGGGGCAAAAGATAAAGCGTATTCACTGATGTCGCATCCATCTGTTTTAATTTCAAGTTCACGTAATGCTCTAACAATAAAGCCTTTAGCGCATCCTACATCTAAAACATAGCTTTTATCATCTAGTTCTAAATAATCAGCTATGGCTAATGCTTCTTTAAATGTACGTCGAGGCATCCATCTGTAATTTTGTAACCATCCTTTTCCTGATTCTTGTCCATTTTCAAAATAATCAGCATCATAAAATGTTCCTTCAAATGGTTTGTCTTTGTATTCGTTTTCGTGTGTGTTTTTAACTTTCATGTTTTTTATTTATATTTTATGCAAAATCATTATGTTCTGTTTCGGTTAAAGCATCATCTATTAATTCATTCTGGGCGGCATATTTACAATATGTACAGGCGTGAATTCTTTTAAATCCATTATTATCGGGAACGTTATTATAAAAATCCATAATTCCGTCAATATCGCATATTTTAAATTCTGGGTTTACTTTCCAAGTATTTTCAACAGCCATTTCAGCACATGGGCATACATAAACATTACCGTCTGTAAAAACAAATGGTTTAAAATTATGCATGTAACAATTATGATTTTTTCTTGTTCCTTTATAATTGAAGTCTGAAAGAAAAGCATATTTTAAATTTCTATCTTTAATTCTTTCTCTAATCATTTCAATATCTTTAGCAATTAAATCTGATGTTTTAATAGAATTAAATGCTATTCGAGTTGGGATTTTTTCTTTTTCTACCCATTCTAACATCTTATCGAAATGTTCTGGGCTTTGTCTGTGTTTAGATAATTGTTTTCCTTTAATACTTACCCCTTCTGTTTCTCCCCATTTTCCAGTAATATTTGGATTATTTGAGTTAGACCAATTTTCATCCCATATATAAGCGCCACCAATAGTAAGATTAGGATACGTTCTTAAAGCTTCAATATCATATTCATATCCTTCATAAAACCCATACATACCTAATCTAATCCAATCTAATTTATCCCAAACACCACCTATTTTATGCCATTTAGTTATTGTAGTTCCATTAGTTACTACACCAATTTTTAACCCTTTTTCATAAGCATAATTTACTATTTTCCCAAAATCTGGATGGAGTGTAGGTTCTCCTCCTCCTGTTATTTCCATTCCTGTTGTTCCTAATTCAACAAACGAGTCAATAGCTTTTTTTACTTGTTCTAAAGTAAGCATTTCTTTTAATGTTCTATTAGCAAAACAACAGAAACTACAAGTTAAATTACATGGATTCGCTATAGATAAATGAAACATCACAGGAGATGGTCTTTTACCATCTTGTAAAAGTTTTATTTTATCTAAATGTTTTAATAATTTACTAGTATTACTGGTAAATGTTCTACCTTGTACTGGTTCTAATTGGTCTTGTTCTAACATTTTTCTTTATATTTATTTTCAAAAATAATTTGTATTGATCTTTCTATAATATGAGCTTCTTTACCTCCATTAGCTCCTATAACATCTGAAGGAATATTCATCAATTTTTTCCAAAATTCTTTAGAATAGAATAAACATCTTTCTTTTTCTATTATTAATTGAGAGCCAGGAGGGAAAATAACGTTATCTTGATGAATATAATCTTCAAATAAAAATTCCATATATTCATCAAAACTGGAAAATTTACTAGGGGGTTTATTATTATTAAATTCAGCATTTATATACCAATTATTATTATCTTCTGAATAATTTCCATCTGGGTATGCTATATCTCCAAATAATGGTGTAAATTGTTCATTATATATCAATTTATTAAATCGATCAGATAGACAATGATCAAATGGATTCCCTTGCATAAATGCTATTAAATCAGGAAGATTATCATAGTTTTCATAAATATAATGAAATATATCATATTGATTTGCTCCAAAATTAGGTAAAATTAATTGTTTATAATTTAAGGGTAGTTCTTCTCCTTTATTATAAATAATATAATTATCAGTTAGTGGTTTTATCCAACTAATATCTTCGTTATATCTAGATATTACTAATAACGCTTTAGGTTTATTCATTATATATTAAATTCAGAATCATTACCTATAAATTTATTATATAAATCAATAGGTATAAAATTACTTTTTATAATCATATTATTATCCAATTTTTAGGATATAAATCAGTTAAAGGTTTTGAAGGAATAAACCAATTATTAGGAGCTACTACTTTTTTATTTTGATTTTTATTTAGAAAAGCTCCCCACCAACTAAACGTACTATTACAAATAATATTATGTTTGCATAAAGACATCATGCATAAATCTTCAAATTGATTATTTCCTTCTATGAATATTACTCCTTCAGGAAATACTTCTTTACACCATTCTATATCATCTGAAAATATTAAAAAAGTATATTCTTTATCTGTAAAGCAATCTAAAGCATTCTGAATATATTCAGGTGTAACTGTCCAGTATCCTGGATGTTTTACATAATCACCTCTACGAATATGTATTGATACTGGTTCTTTATACTGATTTACTATTTCTTTGCTTTTATCTAGAATATATTGTTTGAATTTAAATTCTTTTATAAGTTGTTCTTCATATTTTTCTAAATGAGAATAACCAAAAAAATACCCATCTAATTCTATTTTATCTCCTTCTATTTCTTGTAATTTACAATCTAAATCAAAACAATCTAATAAATCTAATTTATATGGAATCCATTTATTATTTGTAAAATCAAAACAACCATTTTCTTTAATAGTAGTATTATTAGGTATTACTACCGGTTGATTCATTGTAATAGAAAGTATTTTACAAGCAGCATATTGAAACATTTGATTACCTAATCTTCCACTATATCCTATATTTTTATGTATAATCATTACAATTTTTGTATGTTAAATATTTCTTCTATTTTATTATATATATTTTGTTCGTAATTAAAATAATTAACTTTTATTTTTATATTGTATCGTAAAGTGCATTTTGTTTTTCTTGACGTTCAATAGTTTTAGGATGAAATAAAGCCCAGTTATCTCCATCTGCTGGTAAAGGCCAGGCTTCTTCCCATATATTTAATCTTTCGTGTACTTTTCCTTGCCAGTAAATTCCTGGATCATTCTTATATATTCGAAGCTGGTAATCAGGATAATTTACCCATCCTTTTTCATTTACATTCCATCCCCATTTCTGAATATGATCCTGAGTTATTCCTTCTACAGTATTTATTCTAGGTACGGCATACACTAAAGCTTCAAAGTTCTGCTCTATGATTTCAGGAATATATTTAATTAAATTTTCTGATGGCATTTCATCAGCATCGATATTAAAAATATAATCTCCTTTACACATTTCGTTTAACTCATTCTTCCATTTAGAAAAGTCTCCTTGGAATGCAGATTCTATTAATCTGATGTGCTCATTAGATGAGAATTTATATAATTGACCTTGTAGCCAACCTGTAGTTCTAGGAGTATCTAATAGAACACATATCTCATCTTCAGGTCTTTTATTCTTATGAAGAAATTTAATTAGACGAACGGTTTCATCGTTCTCATTACAAACTGTGATTGCATAACTAATTTTCATACCTAAATATAATTACTCTTATTCAAAAAAGCCAATATAATCTATAGCTTCTATAAAATCTTTTTGGAATAATTTCATAGTAGATGTATCAGACTTATACTTAATACCCTTATTAGCTAATGATTTAGATTCTTCTTCTGTTAATTCTCTTACTTTAATTCCGCACCACTCCCAATCGTCCTTAGATCTTCCGTTAGCAAATACTGTTCCTTTATTTTCAATATTAATAGTTATAGGATGCCATATTCTGCCTTCACTATCTACTTCTTTTAAATCTTTATAAAGCTCAGGTAATGATTCTTCATATAAATCTATATCAAATTCTGGATCTGAGGTTAGATCTGTTGTTTGATGACCTCCTCCTATGCAGTAGTATCCATTTTTAGTTTCGTTTATAGATGTAATATAGCATGCATCAGAGCTGCATAAAGGGCAAGTTATAAGATTATCTATCATATTTTATTTAATTTAGGTAATTCTATTTTCTTTAATTCAGGTAACTTAAGGATTTTAGGCTTATCAAATCTCTCTTCAATAATCTTTCCTAATAATTCAGTCATCTTATCGAAAGTAAATTCTGTTTTAGTTAAATGACCTTGCTTTTTACCTGGTACTTCATATTTTTTATAATTGGTATATAATTCATTCCACATCTTACTTATAGATAATTCGTCAGGAGTAAACCATCCTGATTCTGCTAATATCATATTAGGTACTACAGCTGAAGGATGAACCTGAGTTATTCTTCCAGGAATAAGGTATGTATGTTCCGGGTTTAAGAAATCTTTATGTCCGGACCAATCACTTGCTGCTACGATCTTTTTAGATAGAGTAAACTCTAATAAAGGTCTTCCGAAGCCTTCACCTTTGGTTAAACTAACCATAGCCTTAATTTTAGGATGATTATATAGTAAATTAATATCACTATCATCTAAATCACCATGCAATAGATATATATTAGGTAAATCCTCGCTATCTATAGTTTTTCGTATAGAATCAATCTTAAATAGAATTTCTTCCCTATCCATTATGCAATTAGTAGCTGAAGATGTTTTTAATACTAAAGCTGGTTTGATAGGTTTGTTTTTAAAAGTATGTAGGAATGAACTAATAAGTAATCCGACATTCTTTCTATCTTCTCCTATTGCACCTTGCAACCAATGTCCTACAAATAGAAAAGCAAACTTCTCATTAATACTATCTAACTCTTTAGTAAGATCGGTTGATGGATACTCTTCCGGAGAAATAAATTTATAAGTATCTAAATCTACTCCTTCAAACAATACTTCTACAGGTTTATTTAACTGTACGTTATTAACTACATTACCTGCCTGATCCTTAACTTGGAATTTTGATTCTATAAATACTGTTTTAGCATGCTTGGATGATACTAAGGTCATATCCATTCTATTCACGCCTTCAATCCAGCTAGGATCACATATAGTAGTTTCAATACCCGCAGTAACTCCACAGCTATAAATTCTACCTACTTTTTGAAATTCATTCGGTACTGTAATCTGGAACCAATAATCTGGCTGGATTTGCATGCCGGGTATAATTCTATTAAATAGATCTTCTTCTTTATGATCTTTTAAATAACCGAATCTTGTATTACCCCATCTCTGAGATAATATCTTGATATCCCATTCAGGCTTTGCTTTTATTAATGCTTTAACAAAATCTCTTGATCTTGCTCCATATCCACTATAAGTATCTGCCGGACAGCTTACTACGCAACTAACTTTATTCATATTAATATACTAATTTATGTCTTACTTTTTTAATAGGTAATTTACCTGCTTTTATAAATTCAAATTGTTTTCTAGGCTTCCAGGTGCTAATAGTCTCTTCTATAGTATGGATAACATTTTTAGACATATTTTCTGATGTCATCATAGCCTCATCAGACATCACCCATTCTCTACCTTTCATTCCTCTTCTTTGTCTCTCCTCTTTAGGTAAATTATATATCTCTTCAATAGCTTTAGATATATCTCTAAAATCAGCTCTATCATCAAATATATAAGGCGTTGGTACTGAACCTACTAAACTCATATTAGAAGGAAAAACTGGTACTGCCCATTCTCCGTGCTTTTTATAGGTACCGAAATGATTAGAGCAGAAGTTTTCATCAAAATTAATCCAATTGCCATTCTCATCTTCAAATCGCATTTGATCCTGCATACCTCCGGTTACCGTGGCAATTATCATTTTACCTGTAATAAGAGATTCAGTTAAGGATAAACCCCATCCTTCATTAGATGATACAAGAGCAGTTGCATCTGCTGTATTATATAAAAGGTTCATTTGCTGGATAGATAATACCCTATCATATATAATAATATTACATCCTTCAGTATTTATTAGATCTCTTACTGCAAAAAGATCAGTACCGTTTTCATCAATACCTTGGGTATGTAATAATAGTACGCATTTACTAGCTTTTTCCGGACCTATCTTTTCGCAGAATTGCTGGTATCCTAGCATCAAATCAGGAACAGATTTTCTTCTAATATTTCTTGCATTATATAATAACACATATTCGTATTCTTTATTACCTAAAGCATCTTTTTTAAATTCTTGTAATGGTTGATATTCAGGATGAAAATCTAGGAT
>Ga0181351_1000232_pt1 | contig 15299 bp, 20 predicted proteins | sample Su13VDMM15SD_FD_170485 | JGI IMG/M metagenome (GOLD analysis project Ga0181351, IMG submission 170485) | Freshwater viral communities from Lake Michigan, USA - Su13.VD.MM15.S.D | ecosystem: Environmental > Aquatic > Freshwater > Lake | place: USA: Michigan | collected 2013-07-16 | reverse complement strand
ATTAGTGTTTTAATATCATTAATTTCAATAAAATCAAGATTATATGGTTTAGGAAACCCATATTTTTTTATTGAATTATATTGTAATTTTATAAAATCCTCATGTCTATCAAATATGGATATGATTGTAACCATTAACTTATTTCGTATAACATATTATTATTTATTTTGAAATTACATGACCATATAGTGTATAATGACCTTTCCACAATATGTGATTCTATCGGTAATGTTTCGTACTCAACGAACTTACGAAGATTTTTATAGAATTCTATGTTGTACTTTAAAATGTTATTTTTAGGTACCACATAATTACCTCCAGGGGCAAACGTAACGTAATCAGGATGAAAAGGATCCTCAAATATTGTATTTAAAAAATCATTATAACCCTTAAAATATTTTTTAGGGTGTTGGGAATTCATATACCAACCGTTATTGATTTCACTAAAATATCCATCACTAGAAAACATGCAGATCGGCATATATGGGGTGTGTAATTTGTAGTCGAATATTGGAGTAAAAAACTGATTATTCATTAATGATTCAAACACTTCTTTACTGACGTGTCTTGGGAAAACATTTCCTTTTACAAATGTCGTATACTCAGGTAAATCCTCATAATTATCAATGATAAATGTCATCATATCATAAATGTTATAACCAACATTAGGTGATTTAATAACGTTTAAACCATCTAAATTAGGATTGTTGTCACTTCTATCATATATCACATAAGGGTTGTCATATTCTTTAACCCAATTTACGTCGTTATTGAAATTTGAAATGCATAAAAAATTTTTCATAATTAATTAAAATATTTAAAGTTTGTTTTATCATATTTTGTATTTAACCCAATAATGTACTTCATTATTTGGGTTATCATCGATTTTTATAATCGGAGATGTAATATTTCGTTTACTCCTAAAGTCCTCAATAGCCATTTTACACCCCATATGATAATAATCATCAACTATACAATACCCCCCAACGGAAAGCTTATCATATAATGATTCTAAAACCTGTATTGTTGATTCATACATATCACCATCTAATCTTAAAATAGATATTTTATCAACAGGAAAATTAGGCATCGTATCTTTAAACCAACCCTTAACAAAAATTACGTTATCATCTAATAATTTAAATTTTTTAAAATTGTTTTTAACATCATCTAATGAAACACTCAACATTGGGTCTAAATAATGCGTATCGTTTGTATCTTGATGGTACTCCGGACTTGGTTTTGGTAAACCTTCAAATGAGTCCGCACAATACACTTTTCTATTTGTGTCTAATTCGTTGTAAATTGACTTTGCTAAAATACATGCTCCCCCTTTCCAAACTCCAGTCTCAACAAAATCTCCCTCAATATTATTTTCTATGGTTTTTTTAATTACCTCATGGATGTTTTCTAATGCCGTCCAAGGTAGTAGAGTTAATCTATATTTTTCACCCCAATTAATTAATGGGTGAAATGGTGTTGTAGACACTATGTGTGAGATTTCATCTTCAGATAACTCTTCATCATTAAAAAATTTTTTATGATAAAAACTTAAATTTTCTGAGTCTACAATTAATCTTTTTACTAATTCTGATTTCATATTTTTTTAAAAAAAATATAATAAATTTATTATTTTAAGTAAACAATCGATTATAAAAATTTAAAGCATTATAATTACCCTCATAATCTTTTAGTTCTAATGCTTCACCTTTTCTATATATGGTTTTTTTAACATCCTCATTAATTGTATTTAACCAATCTAATTGTTTGTCATACGCAGCAATTACAATTTCCTTTTCCATTTTTATTTTATTTTTTATCTGTGTAAATAATAGTAATTATTTTTTTTATATACTAAACTATAAAGGTTAGATTCGATATGTATCCCCACCATTATTTTTTCAAAACAATTACCACAGTATGATGGACCAAAGTAATACCGAGAAGACATTTTTTCATCTACATTCCAGTTTGATAATTTTAATCTTTCGGTGTTCCCTAAAAAAAATTGGTCGCTAAATCCGTACCTGTAATAAAAATTTTTAGATTTATTAAAATTTAAACCTAATTTTATAATTGTGTCCACCTCCTCGGCTTCAGGAACTGATGGGTTGGGGTCCCAATTAATTGTTGTGGTTAAACAAGTATCATTTTTATCCAACTCCTCTAAAGATAATTTAAAATAATCCTCGTTCAGATTTATAATGTTCATACAATCACTAGCAACATTAAAAAAATATTTAGTAGTTGTATTATATAGAGATACGAAATATGGGAAAGTGTAATAATACCCAACGTCTGAAGGGGAAAGGTTTAATTTAAAAAAATCTTTAGTTATTTCTTCATATTCGGAAACAAAAATCACATCAAAATCATATGTTTCTTTTAATTCTTTTACTTTTTGATTAAATAAATCAAAAGAAGTTAAATTGTTTACAGTTATTTGTTTTTTTGTTATATAATTTGACTCAATAGTAAAAAACCAACAATTATGATTTAAAAAATCATTATAATTACCCTCATAAATTATAGTATTTAAAGTTATCATATTAAATTGTTGTAGTGTTTATTTTTTCCATGAAATCCGAATGGAGTTATTCCTTGTATTTCTGGAATGTTAGACTCGTGAGAAAAATATTTAGCAACATCTAAAGGTGCAAAGATACACCCATTAGATTCAAATATATGTCTATTATGACAAGTAAAAAATCCATCTTCATTATAGTAACCATAATAACTTTTCCATTCTAAATCTAATTCTTCGGACATAGATAAAAGTTTTTTACTTCTTAAACTAAATCCACCGTTCCCAACTCGTATAATATTATTATTAATATCACGATACGAAAAATTATCTTTAGGTAATGGCCATGGAGCCCCAATGTAATCATAATTTAAAAAATTATCATCCCATTTATCGGAATTAACAATAAACCCATCATCTTGTATTATTATGACATAAGGGGTATCAATATATTTATGTAAGTCATATACTATAAATCTACTATATTCTTCATAATTAATTTCAGGTATTTTAACTATATCAATTAAATCATCACTTATATTTTTATCTGTTAATAGTTTAACCGAATTAAATTTAATATTTTTTGATGAGTATTTTAATGCTTTAATTGTCCTCTCAACCCTTATACTTGTTAGTGCTATTAATGTAACATTAAGTAGTTCTTTCATATCTTTCATTCATCATATTATGTTCTTTATTAATTAAATCGTTAGTGATAGTATCACTTAATCTCTCACCCCATGTTCTGTTTACTGTTGTAATTACGTCTAAAATTTTAGGTTCTCCGTGTTTTAAAAACAACTTATAATAGTAATCACAATCCATTAACCAATTTAATCCCTCATCAAAATAAATTAAATCATTATTAAGTAAAGTTAATCCACTAGGACACCCCATACTATTATTTCCTGCCCAAATCCTACCATTCCAAACAGGGTTGTATAATCTATAGTATGTTTTACCATCATTACTGTGGTAAAATTTAGTCATAAACCATTTCATGTTTTGGTTGTTTAAAATAAATTTGTATTGATTTTCTAATGATACTTCATCATACATAAAATCATCTTGAAAAAGTACTTTAATCCATTTACCACTACAATTGGTCATCGCATTATTAATATTAGGTGAAATGACACCCCTACCATGTTCGTTTCTTAAATATTTTATTTTTAATACTGACTCCCATTTTTTAACCACCTCAAATATAGTATCATCAATACTATGATCCGATATTACAACTTCAAAATCTTTAAACGTTTGATTACTTAAAATCTCTAAACTGTGGTTTAAAAATTCAGACCCTCTGCCGTTATACCCGTAGGTTGGAATTGCAACAGAAAAAAAAGGTGAGTTTAATTTATCTAAAGACATTGTTGTGTTTTTTGGTATGTGGTTAGGTGATTCTGTCGGAGTCACATTTTTGGTTTTAGATGCCAATGCATACATTGTTTTAGTTTCTGTCCCGACATTAAAGACACCTGAGTTATTTTCATTAATTAATTTTATTATTATAGATGATATTTCATTGACATAATCAAAATTACCAATTTGATCAGACCATGCATTTTCATATGGAAATGGTGTTGGTTTGTGCGTACATCTACATATTAGGTAATCGTTTGATAATAACTGAACTAACCCATCACCAAGTAATTTTGTGTATCCGTACCAATTATTACAGTGTACCGGAACGTCTTCTTCTGTTGCGTTTTCTATCGATCCGGTATATAAGTAATCGGTGGATATGTGGATGAGTTTTTTATTTAATCCGTTACAATAATCGATTAAATTATAAACAAACTTATAATTTAATTCCCAGTGATCATCCCTATCTTTTGAGTATGTATCTGTATTCGCAATACAATTTAAAATAATGTCGTACGAATCCATCATACCCATCCAAACATTAAAATTTTTTATGTCAAGATTGTTTTTTTTTCTTGATATAAAATCCCACTCTGTTTGTTTAACAATTTCTGACCCAAGTAATCCGTCACCTAAAACTAAAACCTTCATTCCTAAAAAATTAATTTTCCCATTTTTCTTTAAATACTGACTCCACATAATCAAAAACTTCTTCAGTATAATGAGGAGATGCTCCTAAAAAGAAAACTTTATCTAAAACTTGGTTTGAGTTAGGGTATAAATGCATGTCATCTAAATGTGAATATGCTGGGTGCATTAATATGTTTCCCGCAAAATAATTTCTTGTTTGTATTTTATTCTCTTCTAAAAATGAAACTAACTTATTTTTTAATGGTTTTGATTCACAAACAAACGGTGTACCGAACCAACAAGGATCTGATTTTGGCAAACTATTAATCCCCTCAACACCTTTTACGTATTTTACTAATATGGATTCAATTCTGTTTTTACTTACCTTTCTGTTATTATCTATTTCAGGGAATCTTTTAATTTGTACAAGACCAATAGATCCTTGTAAATCCATAGGTTTAAGGTTATAACCCATAGTTGTAAAAACGTACTTATGGTCAATTATACCATCATACGATTCCAACCATCTATCAAATCTATTACCACAAGTACCACAAGAAAGTAAATTTGCCGATCCAACACAGTGACAATCCCTTCCCCACCAAGAAAAACTAACAAATAGTTTTTTTAATTCTGGATTGTTTGTACAAACCATACCACCTTCACCTGTTGATATGTGGTGTGCAGGATAGAATGATGTTGACCAAGCGACGTAATATTCGCTTAGATGTTTACCGTCCCATTTTGAACCGATAGAATCACAACTGTCACCCACCAATTTTAAATCATATTTATCACATAATTCTTTCAAGTAATCCATATCAGGAGCATTACCAAGAACAGGAGAAACAAAAATTGCTTTAGTTTTAGGTGTTATTTTTTCTTCAATTTTAGTTAAGTCAAAATTTAACGTATCATATTCGATATCAATAAACACTGGTTTTAAATTGTTTTGTACTAATACTGATATTGTTGTTGGGAAACCAACGGGAGATACTATTACCTCATCCCCGTCTTCCCATCCGAAGAACTTCTTTAGTGCTGAGATTAAAACCAAATTGGCTGAACTACCCGAATTTACCATGTGAGCAAATTTAACACCAAAAAGTTTGGCAAACTCACTTTCAAATTTATGAACGTTTTCACCTGCAACAACCCATTTTCCCGTAATAAACGTTTTAATTGCTGCCATTATCTCATTCTCATCCCAATACGGACCAGAATATAATACTTGGTTTTTTCCAGGAACAAATGACTTATTGTAAAGGTATTTAGGTTTATTCTCCTTTAAATAGTCGTTAAGATCTGAAAGAATATCTTCGATTTTTTTCATAATATTTTTTTTTAAAATAATAGTTTTTTTTTAATCAAAAATCAAGTACCACCCATTCTTTATTATAGATATCTTGAGTATCTTTTGGTCCTTGTGAACCAAACCATTTATATGGTGCAATTACTATTTTATTTTCGTTATTATTTAAATACGACCCCCACCAACTAAACGAACTGTTTGAAATAACCACATTATCACACATAGTAATTAATGTAAAATCTAATATTTCATTATTAAAATCTGCAAAGTAATAATTTTCAGATTTAAAATTTTCCTTTACCCATTTTATATCATCAGATACAAAAATAAAAGACCCACCTCCGATTGTTGATAACGCCTTCAAGTAGTAATCTAAATTACATACATTATGAAATCCACTATATTTTAAGTAATCACCCCTTCTTATATGAATACAGGTTTTTTTACCTTCAATCTTTTCGTCCTTAAAAAAATTATTTACTATGGTTTTATCTTCTTCCGATATATAAAACAAATTTTTAATTTCATTTTTATGTTCTAAAAAATACTTTTCACTTTGGAAATACCCTTTTATTAAAAGTTCGTTTTGGTTTGGGATATTATCAAAACTAAATTTTGGTTCGTTATAAACCGATTTATAGTTTTGATTGTCTGTTGTTTTTATATTTTTAAAAATGGTGTTAGAGTACTTATTGGCGGTAAATCCTTGATTTGGTGTGTAGCAATTATTTAAATTTATTCCATAAGGTATTCCGTACTTTAATGATGTTCCGACAGTTGCTGCAATTTGAAACATCTGATTACCTAACCCGCCCTGTAAAACACAACTAATCACTATTTTACTAATTTAGAATACGGTTGTTTATTTCTGATTCTATTTGCGTGGTTTGTCACCATCGACATATCTACTTTATGTTCGTTTATTGGATTTTCAGCATTATAGACATAATTTATTTCATTCATAAATCTATAGTGTTCTTCTCCTGACATTTCTAACATTGGAAACATAAAACATAAATCCCCACTCCATTGCCAGTAGTCACCATTCTCATCCCTTAGATCTTCCTCTTTTATGTTTCTCCATAAAAATGCTCTCCAAGTTCTGATATGAGATGCTGTAAAATTGGCCAAACGAAGGTTCTCAAAATTGGTTTGTTTTGATGCAAATCCGGGTTGTCCTGTATGGTATTTAAAACTACCGTTAGCAATCCAAACATTCTCATCTTTATAGACTTCGTTTATTCTTTCGAAGACTTTAGAGTCTGGTAAGTAGTCGTCACCATCAACCTCAATTAATAACTCATCGTCAGATATGTTCGGGTTGTTTCTAATAACTTTATCAAAATTACCTGCTTGGTATAATTTCTTTTCGTTATCATCGATTAGTATAAACCTATCATCCCCCTTGATCATTTCTTTAACTAATTTAACTGAGTTGTCTGTTGACAAATCATGAGTGATATAGCATTTAAAATCTTTATGTGTTTGACCCATGATGGATGCCAAACATCTCTCCACATATTTTTCTGCGTTGTAAAATCCTGTTAATATTACCATTTTAATTTATATATTTTTTTATTATTTTGTTTGTGTAACCGTGAGTTGTTATTTTTAAATTAATAACCGCTTCGTTAATGATATCACTATTCTCTATTGTCCAATTATTTGATTGACCATCTATTAATTTATATTTAGGAACTACACCTAAAAATGTAGACATATTTTTTAATAAATCCAACACCATTATTTTCTCAACGTTAGAAACGTAAACAATATCACAAGAAACAATATTCTTACAATAGTTTACAATTTTCACTAAATCAATAACATCAATCAAAGATCTATATGTGTTTTTAAATATTACTATTTCTTCCCCATTAATTAAAGATTGTTTTAAATAATTTACAAGATTGTTTTTATTCCCACCTTTACCTATAATTTGAGGTACTCTAAAAATAATATAGTCTTTTGAGTTTTTTTTAACGATATCCTCCACTTCTAATTTATGGTGGTAATATCTATTGTCTTGTACACCGGTTAAAATACTACTAAAATATAAAAGTTTTAAATTTTTGTTCTCTGATATGGTTTTTAATAAAAGAGTTTTTTCACGATTAAAGTCTTCCTCGTTTGTTTTTTTAGAATCAGAAACTCCCGACACAAAAATAATAAAATTTTTATGATCAAAAGATTCTTCTATGAACCCATTAGCGAGTAAACCGTTACCAACAATCATTTTTTAATCTATTACTTTAAGTCTTTTACTCACATATAACTTGTAATCCGTAATAATTTCGTCAACAGTAAACAAATAATACGTACCAAATCCATTCTGTTTGTTAAACTGACTTAATCTCTCACCTCTAATTTTATTTTTTAAAATGTAGTCTTCTAAACCTAAAAACTTATAATGTAACATTTTTAAAGATGGATCCGAATATGCTCTAACATTTCCTTTTGGATTGGCATAATGTGCACCAAAACTATAATTAACCTCTGTTATATTATTACAATCAAACATCATTGGTTTATCCAAGACCGGTGTCCTAACCCCTTCTTTTACTAAATCAAAAACGTTTTGGTTGGCGGATAAATTAAAATCTTCATCCGCAATCATATGATAACCTTCAGGTTTAAAAAATGTAATACCATTTTTATATGATTGTATTAAAAATTCTACCATGTTTTCGTGATATAAAAACTCATCAGTATCACCTAATATAACATAGTCCGCATGACCCTTACTTTTTTTCCATACGTTATTCTTAACTAAAATGTTTGCGTTATCGTTAAACTCTCCATCAGAATCAAATGTACTAAATTCTGTATTATTAAAAGACTCAACAATTTTTTTACTGTTGTCTGTTGAATGGTTATCTATTATGTGTATTTTTTCACAAAATTGTGAGTAATACCTAATAAGATGAGGTAATATGTTTTCTTCGTTATAACATAAAAAATATGCGTGAACTATCGGTTTTCTCATACGTTTAAAATTTTTCTCCATTTATCAACAATATCTTGATTCGTTATAAAAGTATTATCGTGATCTGTTGCGAAATTACCTTTAAAGGTTGTTCCCGTACTTTCACATTCATCTTTAACAAGTGACGCAACCTCACTTTTAGATGATAGGTAAACAAACTCAACCATATCATACATTTTTTGTTTGTCAGATATAAATCCATACTCAATAACTTTATCGTTATCGATTAATGGTTTTACCTCTGTATTATAATAGTTTTGATCAGTAACGTTACCAAATAAGTAAACCTTACTAACACCGTCACTTAACGCTCTTTGTATCGATATGTGTGTCTGTTTGTTAATGTCTATTGATCCAACAATACCAGCAACACCCTTAGTGATTTCTAATTTTTCATTTTTCAATAAAGGTTCTCTTAGGTTTGCGATTACCTGATATTTTCCTTTATATTTTTCGTGGTAATTTCGATGTTTTTCATTTAAAAAAACAACCTCATCCCAGAATTGTCTAATATTACCAACCTCAAATAGGTTTTTTTCGTGACACGAAAGTATAACCTTTTTAACATCAGGTCTTGATCCTAAATTTAAAAAATGAACAATAACCGTATCGTCCTTTTCTAATTTAAAATTGTTATCCAATAAACCTGATTTACATTTGTCCAAATGCCATTGATGGGGTCCATAAAACGTACAATCAATACCGTTTTTATTTAATTCGTTTGTTAAGTTAATAAAGGCAAACGTTGACCCACCTTTATTACTCCAACCTGATAAAATCTTAATCATTTAAAAATTCTTTATAGTCGTTTATTATTTCTTCTTCTGAAATGTAATTTTTATCTTTATAAAAGATGTCAGCGTTAGGGTATAAAGACCTAACCATAGTTTTTAAATCACCATCAATAATGTGTATTAAATCGTAATTTAGTTCTTGTAGTTTATATAGTTTGTTAACTTCCGATTTCACAAATCCATCATTGGTGTTAAATCCCCAACTACCATCACCTAATTTAAACCCACATGGTTCGTACATTTTATAAGACCCGATACTTTTTGATTTAAGTTTTTTTATTATTTTTTCGTCTTCCAATTCTCCACAAAAACCAACAGACAAGTTTAATTTTTTAAGGTGATTTAATACTTGTTCTGATTGATAATAGTCTTTACCAAAAACCAAAACCCTTAAATCACAATTTTTTTCTATTTTTCTTTTAACCTTAACTGGTAATACGTCTTTATATTTTTCGGCAAATATTTCCCTATTTTTTTCCCACTGATCGTTAGTTTGACCTATCGATTTGTGTGTTACTCTAACGTCGTACATAACACCAATCTTAACTCCCTCAATAAAATTTCTAAACGAAAAGTCAACATCGTAAAAATGAAACCCACCGATCTCATCATTAAATGGTTTTTTAATGTTTTTCTTGTTGATCGAAATAAGAAGTCCGTCAACCAAAACCACAGAATCTAATTGGTTTCCTTTACTAACAGAATATTTGGACTCCCACTTTTTTCCTTCGTGTTCGTGATTAACTATCCCTTTCATTTTTGAAAAGTCTTCCCACCATTTTGCTGATTTTGGCATACTGGTGGTTCCTGCCAATCCTATAATACCATAATCGGAATTTCTTTTAAAATGGTTTAATATTTTTTGACCCCAATTCTTAGAATCAAAATATATGTCGTCGTGACATAAGATAACAATATCGTTTTTTGATTGGTTTAAAATCTTATTGTAAGTTTCAGTTAAAGAATACTCACCATTATTTTCAATGGGAATAACCTCTGTGTTTGGTATGCCAGAGGTCTTCTTTAACATTTCAACGAATATATCATCTACTTTTCTTGTGGAAAATCCTATTGTAATCATATTCCTGTTGATCCAAATCCATTATTATTACGATCCTTTTCACCAATCTCTTCCACCTTAACTAAGTCAACCCATTTCCCATTAACAACAGGACAAAGAACTGCTTGTGCAATTTTTTGACCTTTTTCTATTTTAATTCTTTCGTTTGTTGTATTGAAAATAATAACTTTAATTTCTCCCTGGTATCCACTATCAACAGTTCCTGGTGAGTTTAATACCATCAATCCTTGATTTAATGCTAAACCACTTTTAGATCTAACTTGGATTTCATAACCATCAGGAATGTCGAACCTTAATCCTGTCGGTATTAATTTTCTATCGTTAGCCTGAACCCATAATTCTTCCGTAGATCTTAAATCAAATCCTGAGTCGGAACCGTAAGCATATTCGGGTTCTTTATTGTCAGAATCACTGGTATAATTTAACGTTAGTTTTGTCTCAAACTGTTTTTCAAATTGTTCGTTTAGTTGGTTAAAATCAATCCCTAACGAATTTAAAAACCCTTCTGAGTCCTCCATGTCTAAACCTGAACCTGTCGACTGTAATTTTCGTAATACTTCGACTTGGTTTCTTAAATTTTCTAAATCTTCCATTATTTTAATTCTTTTAATTTTTTTATGAATTGTATTAATACGTCAACATCTTTTTCGCAATATTCGGCAATTTCTGATAGTCTATTACCGCTCCAATATGCTTCGTGAACCATACCACCATTTATATCACCATCTTTTGGTGTTGGTATATCTAATGTCGCACAAACCAGATCTAAAGATCCGATAGCGGTATATGATCCATATTGCCAAATTTCTTTTGTGTCGATAGCTTTAACTTCCCAAGGCTTGGTGTCGTAAGATGGTAATAACTTAGACGGTAAAATTCCGTTTATTATCATTCTTTTTGCCAACATAGGAATATCAAAGTTCTTTAAGTTATGACCACAAAGATAAAAATCTAACTTTTGACATCTGTCAAGTAAGTTTCTAACCTGAAGTAGCAACTCTTTTTCGTCGTCACCTGAAAAGGTTTGTTTTTTTACTTCACCATTTTCCATAACAAACGCCATTGATACACAAACAATCTTTGCGAACTCAGGAACAAGTGCTGTACGTTTTGAATATACATCATTCATTTTTTGAAGGTCTTCCTCCAACCCATCCGTTTCATGATTGTCTTCAGGGAATCTTTTTAAAAACCAATCAAAATATTTAACAAATTGTTCGGCAATTTTTGGGTTACTTTCTTGGCATGTTGACCAATCTTTACAAACACCGACAGTTTCGATGTCTAAAAATAACATTTTTGTAATAGGTATGTTTATCATTTTACTAAACTTAAATATAATTCTGCTCTATCTTTTGTTACTTTATTTAAATCATAGGTATCTTTAACTGTCTCATAAAGACGCTGACCTAAATCATATGCCCAATTAGGGTTCTCGATTAATTTTTTCATATATTTTGACCAATCACCATTTCTAACCTCATCAACTAAAAGTGCGTTCCCATCAACAAAGTTACCGTTTTGTAATGAATGTTTCAAGTCGATCGTATAAGGACCCACGTTTGAGGCGATAATTGCTTTCTTATAGAACCCAGCTTCAATTACTTTTAGTTGTGATTTTACTCTATTAAAGATATGGTTTTTGATTGGTGCAAGTGATACATCAAACCATCTGTAGTTTGTTGCGTAAGTTGTAACGGGTTTTGTCCATACACGGTTATAAAATGGTAGTACATCTGAAACGTAACCCTCATCTTTAAACTTCATTAAATATTCTCTATGTTTTGGGTCGACCATATTATATCTGTCCGTAAAGATTTCTTCGTAACGAGCCCAAACTGTTTCTTCAGGTTTAATCTCTCTTTGTTTTTGTTCTCCTGTTTGTTGATTAATTTCTGTAACAGTTCCCCTTGTATCAAAACCACAAAGATACATACTAAAATTATCTTTTAATGGTTTTAATTTATTAATTGTGCCATCTAATAATTTAAGATCATGTAAGTGAGACGATCCACCTAACCATCCAAATCTTAATTTATCTGAAGGTAACGTTTCTGCTTGGAATTGTGGTTCTTTTGGATTAATCGCATTTGGTAGTATATATACATTTTTATTGTATTTACTAATTTCTGTTGCGAATATGGACGTTGTTGTAATAACATGATTAGCAACTTTCATATTTGCTAATATTTTTTCATGTAGTTTATTTTGAATTACTAATTGATGAACAGGATGTTCTTTAGTTGGTAACCAATAGTCATCTAAATCCATAATGGTAACAATACCTATGTTATTTAGGTTTTGTATTATGGTTGGTGCTTGGTCATAGTCGTGACCAATAGATCTATGAAAATGTACGATATCGTATTGTTTCCAATAGTTAACATCATTTATTCTTGGTTCGTAATCTATGTCTACGTGAAAATCATCTGAATGATTATTTTGTAACATAACATGGGGGTCTATAGATCGAAATTTTCCGACGCCGGTTTTGTCACTTGGGAGGACTAATACTTTAATTTTACTCATATAAAAAATTATTTAAGTAAAATATAACCAATATAAAACAAAAAATCCACCCTTTTGAGGTGGATTACGATACTAATAGAAAATATTATTTTTCAAATTTTTTAACCTTTGTTACTTTACCGATAAACAAAGTGTTACCAACCTTAAATTGGATTGTTTCGTTAGTGTTTGTTGTTGATTCTACAACCATACCCGATTGTTTTAACTCTTCTCTAACCACATCTCTTACAGTATCTCTGACCACGTCTCTAATCATAGATTTAATTTCGTTTATATTAATGTTAGAGGTATTGTGATTTGTTTTAGAATCCCCAACATTAATATTTTCCGATACATTTTTGGTTTGTGAATTAGGGTTGTTATTTTTTCCCATATTCATTAATCTTTGGGCTCCTTGTATTACCTCTTCAGATATTGCGGTTGATGATCCAAGACTACTTGATTGAATTATTGGTTGTTCAATCATAAGTGCTTTAATTTCATCAGGAAGTTTTGAGTTCATTATTCTTGATTGATCCAAAGGTTGTGTTGGATCAGAATATTGTTTTGGTTGTGACTCTTCTTGTAAAAGACCTTCCGGTAAATTATAATTGGCCGGAACTGAATCAAAATTTTCAACCATAGGTGATGTTGGTCTAGCATCTCCTCTTTTAATTTCACCATGTCTCTCCATGATTTTTTTAGAGACTGCTAGTCTTTGCATTAAATCCATTTCATTATTCATATTATGCTAAATTTTCTTCATTGCCAAAGGTGGCGTTTAATAGAACCCTCGTCATAGTTTTATCCCCATTAGGGTTATAACCTGGCTTCATATCTACAAAATTATCTATTGTTGGTTTATATGTAAAGATTTTATCCAATCTAAATAACCTCCAACCAGGAAGAAAGTTTGATTTGTTTTTCGCACTCCACGACGATCCTTCACTTTCCCATGCCCTTAACACTAAATTACCTTTTTTACTATAACCCAAACAAACGGGCTCTATTGTTCTATACCCTTTACCACCATTGTCGTTTCCGTCGTAATATATAATTATGATTTTTTTATCACGAATACTATTCTGTACGTCGCCAAGAGCTGCAGCCTCAGTAATTAATCCACTAAGTGAGTTTAATAGTTTCACGCTACGTTATAATATGGGTTATTGGTTGAATATTTATTCACTTTTAAATCGTCCTTTCTTTCATGAATATCTGTAGATGTTCCAGCGTTATTATTGTAAACATCAAGATCTCCACCAGTACCTCTACCGATCTTATCTCCGTTAGCGTTAGCGTCTGGATGTACTGTTGAGTATTGATTTGAAGATTTAAAATCATTTCTAGCAAATAACTTTCTTCTTTGTTCTTCAGCAACTGTAGATAATGGATTATCCGGTTGAGAAAATTCTAATTTGTCTGATTGTGTAGCCATTTATAAAAAATTTATTAGTTTATTTATTTTATTTATTTCTTCTTTTAATGAGTCAACGGTTGTTGTATGTTTGTCGTTCAGATTAAAAGAGTTTTTTTCGTGTGAAGACAAAAATTGGTTTTGCATACCCGAATCTGCCTTTAATTTTTTTGAAGATTTAGTGTCTCCTCTCCATACCCTTAGTACTTCATCACACCAATTTTTCATTCTATCACCACCATTTAAAATGAATGGGGCATCTTCTTTATTACCACCATACCCATCAAACCAATTTTTCACTCGTTTTATTTGTTGGTAGGTAATTTGTTTTTTTTGTCTTAATTCTTGATTTCTTTTATATCCTTCAGTGTTTGTGTCACCATCAGTTGACCCAAAACAATCCGCAAGATGTTTTATAAGACTATCAGGGATTATCGCAATATTATTATATAGTTTAGAGTTCATCTTTAAATAATGATAATAGTTGTTTTGTTGACAAACCTTGTTTTTTTGCCATATTTTTAAGCGCGTTTATATTTCTAATTAAGATAGGGTTTAAATCTTTATCCGAACCGTCTTTATCTAACACAATATCTTCACCTAAACTCTCACTTTCATCGATACCTTTTTCTTTTAAAATGAGTCTGTCTATAAAGTTTTTTTTCTTTTTAATATTTTT